>Ga0157364_1007894_pt1 | contig 11025 bp, 7 predicted proteins | sample AttsexASBM2_FD_111476 | JGI IMG/M metagenome (GOLD analysis project Ga0157364, IMG submission 111476) | Fungus gardens microbial communities from leaf cutter ant in Ribeirão Preto, State of São Paulo, Brazil - Atta sexdens ASBM2 | ecosystem: Host-associated > Fungi > Mycelium > Unclassified ... | reverse complement strand
TATATTATTATATATATTATTATATATATTAATGGCGATCGCTTACGACATTGTGCGATTATTTTTATTATTATAAATTTGTATGTAATAAATTATCGAGTAACGCGGCCATTTTTCGCTAATGGATATTATACTCGAAAATTGACTCCTTTATAATCATAAAACTACATCATACAGCAATTTTAGCAAAATATAGACGAAAAATATTTTTAAAAATAGGAAAAAAATCAGTCGATTTCGATAAATTAAAAGGGCGGAAAATGAATAATTGCGATCACTAATAAATGTAGTCTCGCGATGTGCGAGCAGTGCTAGAAGAGAAATGCGCTAGGATATATCATCCTCATAAATTTCATGTAATCTAAAAGTAAAAAATACACAGAATTACAAAAGCGTCGATGTTATGGATAGAAGCTACTAGGTTTGCATTTTATTATTTCAGAGATTTTTCTGCGGAGAAGCCGACGCCGCGTTTGTATATTCCGTCGGTTTGCGCGGTCGGATCGATGATAGATCGATGAAGGGAAAGAGGATGATCCCGCCGATGTGGAATCGATGCACGTCCAATCGCTGCCTGCCATTTCCGATATATGCGAGGACGTATATCTGAAAATGTCGCGACCTGGCTGGCACGATCCCACAGCGAATCTTTCCCATCGCGTTTCTTTCCACGATATGCTCGCGAAGAGACACATCGCTCCCGTGAAACGCCCTTCGCTTCCTGTATCACTGTCTCCTTAAATTTCCTGCGGCAGGATGAAGCGCGATATCTCTTACGTATCGCATGAATACGGTGTATACCGATCTTTTTCGCTGAGATTTGTGGACGCTATCATTTTCAACTCATTCCTTCATGAATTTGTTGTTGCGTCTAATTGGATCACCAGGAGAAATAATTGGCACTGACATACATATGTATTGCATTAATATAAGTATTTATTGTTGCATCATAATTAACGAATGTAATGATTATGCAATGTAATAATTTAATATGATATTATGTATTAAATATATATTAATTAAGAATTACGTAGAAATTATATACATATATAGTTTCCATAATTCACATTATATCTAAGTGATACATGATACTATAATTACAATGCAATTTAAATTTTATTTACACATGAGTGAAAAATGCCATATTCAGTCAAAGCAATTCTTCATGCCTAATAATATGTATTTCTATAAATTTATACAATTTCCAGTTTAAACAAACTATGCGCCTATAATTTTATTGATTTTAAAACACTGTCCTAAATCAAAATTTTCTAAGATATTTATTTGTTTCAATAATATTAAATTGTTTGTCTTTAAGTTATTTTACTATTTCAGCTTCAGTTTAGAACTACATTTTAAGGCCGACAAATCGACGCACAGATTGCTTTGAACTGGAAATTATATAAATTTACAAGAAATATTATTAGATACAAAAAACTTCCTTAATTGAATGGCATTTTTCATTTATGTGTTTTATCGCATAGTCGATTTTTCGCTTAATATTGTTTAAATTTGATTTTCTTTTTTTTAGAATTGTCGAGAAAATAAAAATAATTCGTTCTTATAAAAGTTTTGTTTATATAAAAATTTCAAGAGCACGTTGTTATCTTGAAAAAAATTGCCTTTCTCCGTTGCTGCTATGGCAAATCAACGATTTCATTAAATTATATTTGAATAATCCACTTTGACCCTCCTCACGTAATACAATAATGAATGTCGTCCTTCAACATGCCTCCCCATTGCGGTTTATCGAAGAATATTTACGAGCGTGTAGACTTTCTAATCTTCTCGGAAACGAAGGATTTATCGCCTTGTATCCTTCCAACGCGACTCTCCCTGACGCACTTCGCATCCGTCGTTTCCGCAGGATATTTTCCTGTCCCTCATTTCTCGGCATTCGAAATTGGTTGCGGCTGGAAGTGGTCGGAACAAATGCGGTTCTATCAAAGGATTGATAGGTAGATCCCGCATGACGCAGGAATTATTCTGCGGCGGATTATCCGGTAACGAGCTTACGATCCTTCATGCATCTATGTTGTTGCATTATCTCATCAAAAACCCGCGTCATGCTATCGACGTTTCGTTAATCCCTCTCGGTTAACGTTTGAATCAATTAATTTCAATTGAACGTCAGTTGAACGATTGAATTCGTCTTTCTTAATAAAAAATATTAAGATGTGATAATATCAGTTTGATAATAAAGATTTGATAATATATTCCCACTTGAAAAATGACACAACTAAAAAATATGATTTTTGAGTTATTACTATGAATGAGTTAGATAAAGGTTACTCAATTAATCAGCAAAAGTAAACTAATTTAACTTTTAGCCTCCATCGGTCAAATAGCATTTCATCATTTTTAAGGTTTTCAAAGAGATCATATTAATATCTTCTACAAGAATGCATGACAATTTTGAGTTGTGTCGTTTTTGTAAATAAAAATGAAAATCTTTTATAAAGAATTTTATAAAAGAATTAGATTTAGAATTAAAATAGTTTTAGTCGAAGTTTAAAGAAGAAATTATTTAGAATTTAATTATTTTAACTGATTAAAGTAAATATAAACTGTTTAAGTAACAAAATATATTTTGCTGCTCCAGCTAGAATTATCGCTGTTTCTTGTATTTGATAGAAAATTATAGAGTAGAATTTATAGCACAATATTCTAACAATTTATGTAAGAAAATTTAGATCTCATAAAATATGAATCACTGCTAAATATGAATTACAGTCACAGTCATCTGATTGAACGTTACGGAGAGACTTTCTTGATAAATTTGACGAATGGTTCAGATATAAATTCTCTCTCTGTCATCTATATTAATTAGCTACAATACATATCCAATATCGCAGTGCTAACCATTTAGCGATTTTAACTAAGTTTTCGTATCTAGATAATTTTTCGCTTTAACCGTATGATTATTTTTTTTCAATGTTGATGATCTTTTGAGTGCCATTTTTATTGAATTATTCTGAACTTGTTATAAATTGTTTGTAGGATATCAAAATCATTACATCTTAAAAAGAATATAACTTTTAAAGATTGCTATGTGAAATGAAAATGACATTTAATCATATTTTTAAAAATGTATTCTTTTTTGTCGATTTATTAGTCAATAATTTTTTATTAAATTAAAAAATAGATTTTCCTCTTTTCTTAAAAACGTAATTTTTTTAATTGTCACTTTTGAAGTAAGAAACAATTAATCTGCTAATGATTAATCGCAATCCTTCTGTACATATTTATCTCATCATATCTTTAAGCCTTTTAATATTTTATCGAACACTAATATCTAATATTGAAGACAGTGAGAAAATTAAATTAGACTCAAATTTTCGTTGAATAAAAGTATTCAAATTTAAACCAGGAATCTCTCTCTCAGGCAGTGAATTGATGATAATATTTGAACCTCTCCGGCATACGTGTACATACATCGGTGTATAGATACAGGTGTATTGATATAGATACGCTTTATGTAATAAAAATTTTATCAAATATATATTTTATCAGTTCAAAATTGTTTGGGAAGCGCGCCTATACAATGAATGTACTCGTATCGTACTCTTTTTCATCCGCCAGTATTCCAATAACCGGATGTTGCAATCGTACCCTGTATAATGGCCGGCGCTGTTATCCATCGACCGACAGATTGTGTACGCCGCGCGCGACCGGATCGATTATCGCTGACAGAGTGAATGACCGGCAACGTTGCGTGTTCCGTACTACGGATTACGGTTATCGATTACGAGAATCGAGATACTGCTTACCGATATCGATCGTCGATCATTTGCCACCACCATCGATGGTACGGCGATCTAACCGTCGGTTAATGGCGTTGCCCTCAACGCTATATGATGCGAAACAAACGTGGTTTAATCGCCTGCTCCTGCTAATCGTTTGCATAATGCTGTAACTGCAACGCGTAATATTTTTGCTTCCTATTCGAGCATAATACGAATACACTACTGTCCTATCAGGGATTGTCCTAGATTGGTGGCAAGTAGACAGATAGCATTATTCCGCGCGATATTTGTTGCTAGCGAGCATGTTAGAGCTTTGATATTTCACGACTATCGCGAGAACAAAGAGTTTTTTGCAATAAGGCTGCAGATATCGGTAACACAAATATAGTGGGAAAATATACACAAATATAATAAATCTTTTGCAACGAAATAGTGCAGCGAAAACCTATAATTAACTTGAAAAAACTTTGTTAAAAATATTGAAACATAACAGAATTGAAAAAAGATTAGATCATTTCTGAAAAATTTTGCAATCGGACAGTCAAACGAACGGATGATCAGAACAGCACTATGAAATTATAAAGTAGTTGCATTATTTATTATTGCTGCACTATTTATGTGAAAGGAACGATTTTGCTAAAATAGCTAAAAATTTAGATAGATACAGATCTGAAAATAATTTTGTTGGATCAAAATAATTATATAGGAAATTCAAGCATATAATATGCAATGCAAAAAAATTTTAACATTCTAGCAATAATTTTGAGTTTTTTAATAACACGAGGTGTTAAAAGAACTTCAATCTCGAGTCTAAGGATCGAAAATTGAAAAAAAATTTGCAACTTCACAAATACAAAGAGAAATGTTCAAAAAACGTATCGATTCTTGTGGAGAAACATTTTGCCATAATGTTGTTTAATTGTACAAATTATAAGATGTAGTGTTGAACGTTGGTCTCACGTGTGATAAGCGATAAGGTGTTGGAAGTTACAAAATTCCAAATGATGATTGATATATTGAAAAGGATTAGAGGTGTGCGGAGAAGGTTTAGATTTTAATTAGCTCTGACTGGAGATCAGGAATCCAAAAAGAATCCGAGAAGTTGATCAGACAAACTAAATTTTTTACTCTTATTCTCGCATCATTGATTATACAGAAAGAATTTTCGCTATATGAAAAAACTATTACTTTATAATTCATTGTATTAACTCTTTTTATATTTCTGCTTTAGTCGGCCAGTCGTCTGCGGTCTACATAAATGACACTTGTCACGAGTTTGTTTTAGTTAATTTATATTTTTTATTTTTCCTTTACACAAACTCTGCATAATATATTTTGCTGTCGCGTTTTGTTATGTGAAATTTAAATTAAACACTAATGTTACGTATTTGTTTTCTTCTAATCCGCTGTGGAAAATTTCAATTTATTTTTTTTTTGTTGAAAATTTTGAATAATTGCAAACAAACAACTTTTTTAAATTTAATCAACAGATCAGGGATGATCAAGTATTTTACACGAATTTACATTCTACAATCAATCATGACTATATAATACCTTAATTATAATATTAATAATCAAAATATAGATGTTGATTTATAATATCTTATTGTAATTCTAATACTTTGATTATAATAATGATTATAATGATTAATAATAATAATATTTATCAAATCATTAATCAAATCTTGATAAGTGCATAGCGATCGATATTTTTTTGCCAAAAGTGTTACACTTATCTTTCCAATTTTTATTATTACATTTTATTCATATGAAACAAATTATGATTTCCAGTTGAGCGATGGTACCGTATCCGAGGCGCCGCGGCGCGTCGCTATCGAGGGTGGCCCCGGAAGCGGCCGGACCACTCTTTGTTTGCGACTATTGCATCAATGGGCGACACAGAGTGATGGTCCTGCTTTGGCGTTTATCGTGCCGTTGCGCGAGCTTCGCGGTAGCCCTGTCCTGAATTATCTGGCGCGAGAATTGTTCCCAAGAACGGCCGCGTTGGGTGATGCGATCGCGCAGGTATGGCGTACTTTGCACCTGATGGAGGATCGCGTACTCTTCGTCCTGGACGGTTACGATGAATGCGTGGGCGGCCGAGCATCACTCGGCGATGCAGCCGATCTCCTAGAGGGACGATTGTTCCCGGACGCCAGGATTCTAGTTACGTGCTCGCCTAGCAACTCAATCGCTCTCGCACCTCTGGTTCAACGCAGAATTCATCTAGCCGGCCTCGAATGGCCGCACGTTGAGCGGCTCTGCGTGGCCTATTTCATTCACAACGATATCGCCGAGAAGGCCTGCGAATTTCTTGAAGCGCTTAATGTGCAACCGCAATCCGTCAGGCAGCTCGGCCAGCATCCGCTCGGTTGGATCATGCTCTGTTGCTTGTATCAGGTAGGAACTAGAAATATCGAATGTCTGCTAGTTATAATGCGAAGAATTTTAGTTAGGAAATTACGTCTCTTATTTTTTAAAAGAAAAATATTAATAAATCATATAAAACTTGTAATGAAAATTGAAAATTTGTTAGATTATAAAATCATCGAATCATATTAGATAGTTTTTATTAATTTTATTTAAAGACTCGCATGCGCTAGAAGTATTATCTTTAACGATAAAATGAATTTAGCAATGAATTTTTATATTTATATAAATTATTTTTACGTAAATTTATTTTTAATAAATATTTCCATTATATGTAATTTAAAAAGTGATGTTTTTTTTAAATAATATCTAAAGTGATTGTTTTTATATTATTTACGAATATATACACGACAGTTTTATTGTGACTATAAATTTTTTTTCTTTGTATATCTTTTGGAAATGGTTCACTTTTCGATTTTCAAACAACGTATAATGTAAAGAGCCCTAGAAAATCCTATAGAAATATCTTGATCCACGAACATGATTTTGCTTACCAGGATTCCGGAAATCTACCAACCGAGACAAGCGCCCTCGTACAAGCTGCGGTGAAGTGCATCGTGAAAAGGAGCTTAGATCCGCCGATTCTCTATAACGAGGAAATTCCAGGCCATTGTAGGAAGCGTCTCGAGGACTTCGGCAAGGTATCCCTGGCTGCCCTAAGGGAGGGCAGATGCTGTTACACGGAAGCTGAGCTAAGGGCACGAGGTGGAGGCATCGAAGTCACTCGACTCGGTTTCCTCACGAGGGGACTGACCTTCGGTCAAAGACGCAAACCAGATCTTTACACGCCTATTCATATGGCAGTGGCGGAATTCTTGGCGGCGTACTATCTTACTTCAGTGGCGCAATATGCCAATATCCTGCGCCGTGAATTGGAGGGCCTACCCTCGGGTATCATCGGTCATTTAGCCGGCTTGCTAGGTCCCAAGACCCATTTGATTCTGAATCAATTATGTCCGCTGGAAGTGCCACCCAGAGCTGTGTTCTCGTTGCTAAAGGCAGCCGGCGCGTCCGATGGCAACATCTCAGCGGTCTGCCGATTGGTCGGCGCGGGTCCTGGATTCGGGCCCGCACCCAACGAACGACCTCCGGCTCCATTGGTACACACGTCCCCTCTAGAGCTAGAAGGATGGGCCAGAATCCTCGAGAGTCCCGCTTGCACGCTTGAAGCGCTCGAAGTGGTGTTCCAAGTGGAACGTGGATCCGATCCAAGATATCTGGATGATTTCTTCGATGCGCTCGCCGGCAACGAGAGTGTCAAACTCGTCAGGATTACGTCTCTGCTGGGACAGGAGTTCCCTGCAGACGAAGCGCAGCGATTGGCCGGACATTTAAAGAGTGTGCTTGGCAAAAAGAAGCTCAACGATTTCGAGCTTGTCATCACTTGTCTCGAGGAGGCGGCCCATGATAGGTGAGTCGTTTTACAGATATACTCACTTGCTGAAGCGAACTCTAAATTTCCACTTATCACGATCTCTCCGAGGATGGCAAGTTCCGAACAATTCATAAGATTGCCTGTTAAGCGCGCTTCAGGAGAATAAACTATGTTCAAAGCGCCGGATGGGTTTACCATGTTTACCGTCACATAATTGAGTTGTTGAAATTGATACATAGGCGGGAAGCTTGTATAGTTTTACCTTGAATTTTTACCTTGAATTTTTTGCTTATCCGCTTAATTATTCTTGCTATAAGATGTCTTATAATTACCAGTAGTGTTTAATAGCATTGCATATTCTGAAGATAGAGTAAAAAATTCTAATATGAAAATATTGAAGTTATAATAATTTTGGAATTATCAATCAAATAATCGATCATATAACTGATAATGTCACTTGAGAATTTGCGAGCTAAAGCTCATGGTTACACAGACATGCGTCTTACTAAGAGATAATAGATTTAATGGCATGTGTAACTACGAATCTCATTGCGCGAATTCTGCATATTAGGATTTTTTTATTCTATTTTGTTTCCAGAATGTGCTATTATTAAAATATTGCACGATAGTTGTGAGACTCCCTCTATATTTCCTAATTTTTCTTTTTTCTTTTATTACCAATTTTATAGCCATTTCCCTGCTTCTTTTTATTTATTTTTCTTTTTTACTTATTAATCTTTTATTTGACCGCGATTAAACTTTCACCTAAAATCACTTTCTCGCACTATTGTTCCATAAAACTTTTCAATTAACAATGAAACGATGACTTTTTACGTTGAAAAGTAGGGACTATTTTACGGGGCGACTTATCGCGTGAATCCACTTACGTGACTCAATGGCTCGAAGAATAAAGAACTAGCGAATGTGTCGGCATTATTGCATCTCAAGGACGCTCGATATGGCACCATCGATAGCTTCGACGATGACGAAGAGTTATTACAGAAAGTCTGCTTGTTCGTTCGATCATATATGAGGTTGGTCAGGACAAACGGCCAATGAAGATATTTGCTCTTCCGCGCCACGAAAAGAAGTGTAAAAGACGAGAGAGCGAACGGAGATCTATATTTAGATTTCTGCATTGAGAGATAAAGTAAAAGAAGAAAGACAAATAAAGGGAACAAAATTAATGAAAAAGTTTTAATTTTTATATAGATGGACATAGAGATCTCTGTCTACTTATATCAAGATTTATATTGTCCATTGTAAAAAAGAAAAAATCATAAATAAATCTCTTTTTAAAAAATAATAAATTATTTAGCATAAATATTTAGCATAAATTATAAATTTGAAATAAAAAATTTTCTAGAATTTGTAATGGGTTACACTATAATTAACATTTTCATCATAATCAGTATACATTGTTTTACATTTGTAACAACAATAAATTTTTTAAATATTGATCTTTGGCTGCACGCTCGTGAACATATAGTATAAATATTATAAAGCGTCAGGATTTACTGTTAAACTCGGTGGCCATCCCTAAAATTTCCATCAGGCTCGTGCGATTCCCACGGAGACGTCAAAATTGAAAAATTTGTTTTGTCGCGCGACGAAGGGCGACGAAAGGGTCCATCGCACGGATATTTGTCTTTGCCCGAAGGGAGCGAAGAAATGGTAGACGTGGAAAAAGCGTGTTTACCTTGTGAGAATCGAGTGAATATACATTCGCATACTTGCGCGCTTGGCTCGCTCACGAACGAGAAAACTTTTGCCGAGAAAGACCACCTCGATCTGCGGTTTTTAACTCATGAGAAATTCAACGACAGCTTCATAATGAGAACTGTAATAATTACGATCTAGGTACTTCGAAAAAAATTGGTAAAAGCCATTATCATTAATCTTTCTTAAATTAAAATAAAAATAGTCATCACTTTGTATTAATTTCTTTCTGTTATTAAAAAATGATAATTCGTGGCTCTCTAGAATGAAAGATTTACATTGCTGAATTTCCATGCTCTATAAATGTGTGCCGAGTGCTACCTACATTACAATAATTAAACTACTAATTTATCTGATATTATGGACGGCAGCATGGACGAAGATTCATGCATAAACTTTTTTCGTTTACGTACGCCCACATTTTTCCCGCTGCTTTATCGAGCGTAATAAGACTATTTTACGCATCTGCGCGCATAATAGATGCATATCCATGCAATTGCATTACACAGTACGCAAAGGTACTTCTGAGGAAACCTTTTTGAAATTTTTCTTTTATGTTCTTTGCAATAGATTTTAATTTCTTGCTCACATTACCACGTTTTCACTCGAACTTTATCGACTTTATCGATTTCTCTCATTTTAAGCACGCATTTGGGTATCATTCGACTATTTCAAGCTTTATGTTTTCCACCGAGACGCTTTAACTCTCCTTTTCTCTGTGTCCCCGAGGAGATGGAGAAAGTATTTCAGACGGATACGTGACACTCGATTCACCGATGAATTTGGCGTTGTGTCGATCTCGAATTTAAGATCAAGCAAACGTGCGGAATTTGAAGCCGATTCATTATTGTTAGAATATGTTATTTGCAATTGCCACTTGACTCATCTATCAATTTTTAAAGATATTAATTGAAATGTCTATACTTAAATAGTTCTCTCTAAATAGATTTATAAATTAATTTATTATTATCTTCTTTTTTTCTATTTTCTCCTTTCTCTTTGTTCTTGATCTATCTTATTTATTTTAATTTAGATTATTTTTTAGATTTTTAACATATCTGTATGTGTTTTATTACATACGATTTAATATAAAACGTATTTAATTACATTTTACATAAATTACCATTTTGTGAATAGAACGCAAAACTATCTGACTTTTTATACTTAAGGGATTGCAGCGGTGACGATATTATCGATATAGACGTATAAAAATCTCCGAATTGACTGAACAGAATCAGAAATTCTTTTTGAATTGAAATAAATGCAAAATTAGGAGAGATAGAATAGTTGACTTTATTGAAATTTTAAAATAACTAAAATCTAAAATAAAAAATTAAAAACTTACATTTTTTAACTCGTTAAGCTATCACCTGAAATAAAATATGTTTCTTTAATATAAAAGTTCTGTAGCTCCTATAGAAACATGACCACTCGTCAGATTACATAAAATTATGAATAATACTAAGTTTATGAAACTAAGATTAAAAGTTAAAAAAAATTTTTATTCAACTGTAAATTATATATATGCTTAACGAAGACTTAGAATGAAAATGAAAAACAGAGCGGTAATTGTGTTAGCAGATATTAGATCTTGCAAGCTACAATATATTAGATAAGGATAGATATATGCAATTGAATGAGACAAAATAATATAATGTAAGAAATGAATTAAAGATATTATTATTATTGACATTTTTAATTTAGAACTAAAAAAGTCTGTCTATTGTCGACATCGATCAAATTCGAACGTCCCTT
>Ga0157364_1007893_pt1 | contig 11026 bp, 6 predicted proteins | sample AttsexASBM2_FD_111476 | JGI IMG/M metagenome (GOLD analysis project Ga0157364, IMG submission 111476) | Fungus gardens microbial communities from leaf cutter ant in Ribeirão Preto, State of São Paulo, Brazil - Atta sexdens ASBM2 | ecosystem: Host-associated > Fungi > Mycelium > Unclassified ... | reverse complement strand
TATTAATACGAAAATTTTAAATTTGAAAAAAGGATTTTCAAATCTATAAAAGAAGTATAAACAAAAATACGTTATAAAAATTATATTTCAATAAAATAAACGACTTTGAAATCCTCTTAATTATATTAGATTGTTTATCACATTCAAAATTGCTTTTTTATTGAAATGAAATTCATTTTATTTTAACTTTTTAAGAAGAAATGACAGAAATTAAGAGAAAAAAGCTTTAATGTCCTTTTTTTTATATGAAGCAAATACGTTAGAGTCTCTTATTGACAGAAATGCAATATTGATGGAGCATCCTGTACATTCTACTAACTCTCCGCATGATACTGTAGTTAATTGTATTTGCACGATGCTAGTATCCAATATACTGACGTCTACTATCATTTTTATCTAATTATTAAGTTATTAACTTACCACCCGCTCTTCAAGGAAACTCTCAGAAGCGGGAGAGGAACGCAACGTGATCTGTACGCTACTATAGAACGATTTCCCCTTCCCACCAAGATCTGAGCGCCCAATAAAAGAGTTTATCGAGGTATCGCTCGAAAGATAGAATTGAAAACCGAGATCCTTCCTCCCAGTCGTTTCCATCGAAATAGTCGTTCAATATCGACACGGTATATTCTACTTGGCGCGACATAGTCGATCGAGTGGGAGTTGCGCAGAAGTGAGGTACACCATACTTTACGGCAATCAAAAGTTCGCCGATGGAATCTTCCCGATCGTAAACAGTGTAACGACGCTTGGGCCAAATTTATCGCAAATTAGTTTCGTACCTGTGCATTTACGTGCGCGGCATACGATAAAAGAATATACATAAATCAATACGAATGAGTACAAAGTACCCTTGATCCATAATTCGGGTCCATAAAAAAATGTCAAGAATAACCAGAGTCAAGAATATTCGCTTCATATAAAACGTGATGCATGCGCATCAATGTGTATACGAGAGCCATCTCTCTCTCGAACCACCTGATGGCGCATGAATAAAGACATTTCATGCGAATAAAGTAGTAGCGCTCCCATTTTTATTCCGCCGTTCTCTCCGACTCCTGGAAATGACCTTTTAACTCTCGCGAAAGGTATACGAACACTTGACAGCCCACGAGCCGTCTAAAATAGTCGGAATATTTTAGAGGATTGTGAACATTCTGTCCTGCGTTGCGTGAGCGATTAACGAATGAAAAATCGCCGATATCGCGACATTATTACTGAATACTGAATTACTGAATAATGACGTCGTAATTCATATAAAAAAATACGTGTATTGCGTACGAGATAGGACGGCTATATGATAGAATGTTCGTGTTGCGCTCTCGCGTCTCGTAAATATTCATTTAATCTAATCTACGAGTATATGTACATATTCCGCGTCTTTCGTAATTGTCGGTGAAATTGCAAGTCGATATCTAAATGGCCCGAGCCTTTGTAACAGAGCCTTTGTACGCATCGCATGGCATATATCTATGTATATCGAGATAATAAAGGAGAAAGCGCCGGGGAGGCGAAAGGAAACGAGCGGCCGGAATTGCACTGACATGGCATGGAGAAAAAGACGTGTTATCGAAACGGACCGTAATCCGACGTCGGAGATATCTATTATAATCGAAACTAGACTCGACTTCCGTGTATATTATCGATTCACGTCGCTCCGTCAATTACCCATCTTATAGAGCGGAACGCGCAGAATCGACAACTGGATTCAGTTAGGTATATAATCCGTCCACTGGCAAGTGACATTGATATTCCTGGCGCGTGAGTAATTCGTGCACCCGCTAAGTGTTGAGCGATCCGTCCTGTGCATAAACGACAAACGACGTAACGAGCGTAGAATCAAATTAAAACGCAATGACGCTTCACCTCGGCCTCTCATTATCTATTCGCGCCATGTGATGGTCGGCTGCATATACGAGTCGACTGTTGCCGGAGCGCGATAATAATGAATCATCCCTGAAATTATTTTGTCCTTTAACACGACGATTATAATATGCTTGTGTGTATGCAAATTTCTCGCTACAATGAAAACAGGGGTTTAAATCGACTTCAGTTGATCGTGCAAAATCTGTTACGCATAGCAAGTTAGTTTGAATTGGATCGCCGAATAGAATTCACTTTATAACTCACTTTCATATCGGCGCTCGAATTCTTGTCGAGAAATGTATCATTGAAAAAAAAAATAATGACGTAAACATTAAATGAATAAAATTTTTATAAACTTATTTCGCAATACGCTGTTGATTTATCCTTTTTACGAGTGACTAACAGCAAGTCTGCGGAAAATTAATGTAACGTAAGCAAATTAATGCAACGATATAAGATAAGAAATATACATTCCACGGGAAAGATACATAACTCGGAATGATGAGAGTTCGCCTTGTTACGCGAGAGAGAGAAAGAGAGAGAGAGGAGGGGGGAGGGACGGGGAGAGAGAGAGGGCGAGGAAGAGGGAGAGAGGGAGAGGGAGAGGGAGAGAGAAAGAGAGAGAGAGATGAAAATTAGTCCAAATCCACGAATTTCAAATGGGTCGTGAGTCGCCGTGAGAGATCCCTTTCGTGGTTCGTTTCCACATGTGTAGAACATCGTCGGTCAGACGGATCTTCTCCTCTCAGTACTCGCGGCGGAGAGCAAAGGAAATTGCGGTAGAGACGGAAACCAAAGCAATGCTGAAATTCATGCAATACCACGCCCCAGCAACGCATCTAATAACAATACTTGCATTAGGTCATGCTCTCCCAATGTAGACAGCCGACGAAATGCAGCTTAATGTAGCGCGTTCACGTTCGTTGTTTCGTCTCGCGCTGTTTGAATGTACACGATCCGCGGAGTGCCTCTTGTTTCAAGACGCTTGAATTAAATATGCACAGGCGGTGTCACTTTTGTGCCATTCAAGAACGAAACGTAGAATTATGCACGACGCGTAAGCCGTTCGGATTGCCTTTTGTTCTCCGTTCGGTCACGCGATAGTTTTAATTCATTTATCTGAGAACAGCATCGAAACTCGCATTCGGGAATAGATGGCAGGGATATCCCAATGGCAATCAGATTCGGGGAATAGTCCGATACAATTCAGTATGAACGTCGATAACGTGCCGGCGAATACAGCGGTGATAACACGTTTACGCAGCAAGATGGGCAAACAGAAAATTGTACTAACGGTACAGCTGTTTAAACTATCGTACTCGCTGAGTGCGCAGCTCTGATTAATCCGTAGGGTGCTTCAAAAACGGTGCCGAAATACAAAGTGCATTTTTTTTTGGGGGGGAGGAGTAATCGCAAGTTCGGTATTCCAATAGACGCAGCAGGAATTTTTTTGATAAAAATTTCTATATATATATGATATGGTAAAAGAATTTATAACGCTAAACGTGATCGATTAAAAGAATTTCACACATAATTCACCTATAAGCTATGCGGAAAGAACGATTTTACTGAAATATCTAAAAATTTAGCTAGATATATTATAAAATTAAAAATAATTTTGTTGGACCATCAAAATAATTACGTTGCACATTCAAAAGCATGACGAGCAATGTTGCAAAAAGTACTGACATTCTCTCAAGCAATCAGTTTGATTGTACACAATTATTTTGATAGTTTAACAAAATTATTTTTCAGATTTGTATCTAGATAAATTTTTAAGTATTGGGTTGTCCGGAAAATTCATGTCGTTGTTGAAGAAAAATTGAAACGCAGAAAATTGTAATTTAATAAATGTATACTAAAATTTAAATTTTAGTCGGCACGAACTTTCCGGACAACCCAATACTTTAGTACAATCGTGTATCTATAATATCAATATATTAAAATTTGTAAAGTAATTGACAAAAATATCCTACTCTCTTTTAATCCTTGCCGTGAATATATAACTATTTAATGAAGAATAATATCATATCGGAAAAATGAGACGAATGAGTTATTATAACAGAAATTCACTGCAGAAATTATCGTATATTATATTCAACTTCAATTTTGGTATCATTCTACGTATGGCAGAGTGAATTATGATTTCAAGACACGTATATAAATTGTATGATATCGTTAAACGTGCAAACGCATGTGCGCAAACGCACGAAAACGTATACACTCGCCATAAAGCCTCTGCTGCATCGGATATGGTAAACTCCGCTCGCAATCTCCCGATAAATTGTTTTAAGTGGATTACCAGCGCAGGTCTCTCGGAGAACTTTACACGATGATATTAACGATGGCAGAGCGACGACGAGAGAGTTACAATAAATCATACAATTGTTCGGCAGAACTTCCCATGATGCAAGAAGCAAGCCGAGAAATGCATTTCATCGTCGTCAAATATTCCGATCGCATTAAATAGTTATACTAAGACTATGACATCTGATATTTTATCGTAATGGTGTTAAAATATACAGGACAATACAAGTATGTGTGCGTGTATGTGTGTGTGTGTGTGTGTATATATATATATATATATATAGATAGATAGATAGATAGATAGATAGTAATGGTATATAATAAAGTATAAAGATAAACACTTATTGTAAGCGGATCGATATTACAGAAGATATATGTATGTATAGTCCATTATTACATTGTCACTCTTTGCATCGCGATTTCGATCACCTTCGTTGAGGTATTATTGTTACGGTATTCTGAATGCGAGAACGCGGTGTTGCTTCATTGTTACATGGGTCCACTTGGGTGGCCGACTATCGAGCGGCAACGAACACCGAAGGAGAATGTCGACAGTAACACCGAACTCCATATAGATACGTGGACTCTATATTCCTCATGAATGTGAACGTGGCATTAGACCATGGAATATGCAGGGGGTGGCATGGGGGGGGCGCAATAAGTTCTCGCTGTGGAATCGTATCGAATGTGGGTCCATTTATCAGGCGCCAGACTTGATCGTAAGGGCGCAAACAGATGGTATTCCGTTCTCAATACGTGGAGCTGGCTCGAAGGTTGACTGCACCTGACCGGACGGCACGGCGGACACGCGTGATCGCGTGTATTTCCACGATTACACTCCGTGTCACGTTTTCGAACACAGTAGACAAATGGATATATCGCCGCGAGCATGAGAACGCGCTACACCGCCCCTCTCGATAGAAATCTCATAGTCTTTATCAGGATAAAACTCTATACCGCGAAAAATTTCTTCTTAGAATGTGAAAAGGTCGCGCCGCGCGCATCATTTGATAGCGTATCATATATCGAAAGGGTATAGAAGATAGACTGCGAAGATATTTTATGTAGTATGAAACTCTAAATATTTCAAGATACTTATTTATATGAAACACTAAAAATGAAAGTAGCTCGCACGCAAGAGAGTCGCACAATACTAGTTCTATCGGAACATGTGTGTGTTGAAAGTTACCGTTACAAGAAATTGAAGCGTAGTTAAGATGAAAGATGTTTGATCATGCACAATAAAATCGACACGTGCGATAAATACGGTCTATCTGTAACATGAAAAGGCAAAAGTGACAGAAGAACTTTCTATGAGTGCATTCTATATTTTATCGAGGCCAGACTTCGTCTATATTTATTTTTGCGGTTTAATATAAATTTATACCGAATTAGTATAATGCATTAGTTACGCTTTCATCTTCCTTAATTAAAATATCCTAGAATGCACGAAACATAACTTTAAACATGAGTAACGTACTGAGATTTCCGTCGCTTACTCGCCAAGAGATGGTATTAATAAAATAAGCTATTAATAAAATTAACTTTTCGGACTTAAAACACGATGCGAAGCTCTCGCGAGCAGGGGACGCCAGAGTACACACCGCCCCATTTCTAATCTCGCGCAGACAACGCGGGGGTGTCTGGCATGGAAATGGTAATTTATCCGGCGACCTCGCTCTCGCCCGTTCGTAACATGTAGAAACGGGCAACCTTGCCGTGTACCTCGTATGCTCGATTAATCATTTAGCTGCCTAATGGCCTCTGTGAGATTCGGCGCGTACATGAGACAGAACGACGACGTGGCGTACATTTTGGTCATGTCATTACACGTATGGCAAAAAATCTATCTTTTCGAAAGTCGCGATCCTTTTGGCCTCACGTGAGGGTGGTAACGCCAACGAGGAATCAGGACTTCTGATCGAATTCTTACACAGAGGAAGCGACTCTGACGGTGAGACGACGACGTTATCGATGCGACGGTACCGAATAGGGCGATAAAGTCTGGGATGGAATAAGTAGAAATGACAATACAGAGAGAAAAGAGAGAAAGAAAGAAGAAGACTCGTCATGTCAGTGACGAACAGGAGAAGGAAGGAAAGTGAATGGCTAGACTGGATGGACGGATGTTCATGAGTATTTCTCATAACCAGGGAAAACGATGCCAGGGTTGTTTGCGTGTCATCGTTACATTTATTGGCAACAGATACGATGATGCGTCAGATCGTTAGGGAGAGAGACCTTAAATAGACAGTCTTTCACGCTCCCTACCTTTCATCCCCTCTGAAGAGAAACGATGAAGCAAAAGAACAGGATGAAGGGGAACGTAGATAGGGGAGAGGGATAGAGTTTATGCGGCGTTGATAACGGATGAAAAATGGAGAGTCACGGGTCCTGATTAGAATCGAGAATATGAATCGGCCCTTTCGATCGTCAATATTCATGGATGCGGCAGCGCTCCGGGCAAAAATCTCAGTTAAATGGAAAAAAAAATGAATAAGCGCCGAGGAAACAATCGGACGGATGCGCTTCCGTACTGTATACAAAGCAATTAAAAATACAGAATGCAGAAATCTATGACAGTACAGACCAATGATCGATGATCGTTAATTAAACGTTGGAAAGCAAATATAGTGTTTCATCTATTTATAGATAAAAATTATTTACTAATTACAGTGAAAGCAGAGAAATTAATTTTACCATCTAGGATCAAAAATATTAATTTACTCAGAACTAATTTGAATAAATTTAGAATAATCAAAGCTAACAATCGTTTTAAATTTATGAAGAGAGAGAACAGCATTTTCTTATGTATGATGATATTTTAGTTCCGACTTCATCGGAACTTGCTTAATAAGTAATTTAACTCTGTCTGTCAGACAGATGACACAAAGTAAATGTTGATTAAAAAGAGCACGAAAATACGAACTGTTTTACGTGTACTGGCGACAGACTAAATGTTAAATATCGTCAGAAATTAATTAACGCTTCCCAATCAACTGCTTGCTTACTGCAACGAGTGCTTTTAACATGTTTCTCATGCAGAAAATTTGTTTCAATTTATTTACACTTACAATGTGTGAGCAATGACGATCCTAATTTTACATTGATATAAAACGTTTGCGAACCTACCGAAGCGATATACTTCAAGGCAAATGAGCGTAATGCTTCCAGTTTGTCTCTTCATCATTATTACCGTTGTATCGTCCGGTATCTGCTTTATCCCTAGTGATATTGTTATTCTATGCCATTCGATGCTGTTTATGAAATATTTAACGGTGTTTTTTATGCAAACGGAACACTAGATATAGATATCGACACAAATGTTTTGTATATCAAAAACTTGTTGAATTCTAACGACTACTGGTGCTGGAAAAAATTTTTATTAATACGTATTAATTTACATGTAATTAATATACAAGCATAAATTAGACGGCTAATTTATTTGGTAATTGACATTAATCTTTATGTCAATACCCGAAAGTTTCATGTTACGTCAATACCCAAAATATCCGGGATACCCATCATGGAATTTCGCATGTCACAGTTGTAAATGGTTCCCTATTATTTCTTAACCTTCAAAACCGTTTACAGACTTATTCTACCAACAGTCCGCCTAATGATCGACGTTCTAAATAATTCTCCCTATTTTTCTGCAGAGCGAGTAAAAAGTATCGGACTCGTAAAATATCTCGAAAACAAGACATTTGAGAGAAAAATGTTAGTTGTAAGGTTTTAACAAAAGTTGTAAAGTTTTAACAAAATATATCAAACCTCCAAATATATGATACCTCACTTGACCTTAAGCGCAGATATGAAAGAGTTATTAAATCGAGATCGAAATTAAAACAATAAAACTCGTTTTAATCAAGTAGATACTTTTTCTGAGATATAAATTAATAAAGTTCAGTACTGTCGAATTTATACGCCTCTTATATGTATGTGAACATGTGTATATACATGCATGCGTGCGTGTGTAAATATACACTAAATTAAAAATTTTTCCGACATATTTTTTAAATTTAAAATTATTTTAATATGAAATATATGTAGGTATCCAATTTCTCGGAAAGTAATAGCAGCAACTTACCGAAAGTACTCATTGCTAAGAGCACTTCTCTAACAAAATTTCGTCGTTTCTTGGAATCGATGTTAAACTGTAGGTCTCATATGACAACCAACGTGCGCACCACAGGCATACATGTATGTATGAGAGAAGTCACTACGCTCGGCCACGAGCAATAGGATTGAAAAGGAGTGGCTATCCGAATTTTATCCGATTATTAAACAGATATCTAATCAGGTTTAATGCCCATAAACTCAAAATTTAGTCACAAATATTCAAAAGTAAATTAATAAATTCACTTAATTAACAAATTTATTTTAAGTAGGAGTTAAAGATTAATCGGGTTCAAATTTAATTTTTTTAAGAAATTTTAAATTAATAAATGTAAATTAAAATCAAATCGTGAAAAATTTTATTATATAGTTATTCTATTATATTCTTATTATTAAAATGTTCGGTGCGGCGAAATACTAAACGTACAAAATTATGGTTTTCGTTATTCTAAATTTCATGCTAAAATTCAAGAAAATTACGACTAGCATGGTAATGAATTATTGTATGTCAGAAACACTATTGTAAGACCGAAACTTGGAAATTGTAAAGTTGAAGATTACAGAACATAGTCTCTGCTTACTTAGAATAATGTACGCTGCAGCTACAAATAAATGGAGATATTAGTTAACGTGAATAAAGAAGTAAGGTATTTCCTGTTTAACTCGATACTAACCTTTCAAATACATGTAATAAAAGTTTTACCAGTAATCCGCTTTGAAATAATAGAGCTTTATTTATGGAAATATATTCAAGAGAATGTCCAAAAACTGTGTGATAATTGTTTAATTATTATTGTTAAAGAATTATAAGTTAATATTTGCAAAATAAATTCAATCGTAAGATTATTTTAATAAATAAATATAAAATTATAGTAATAATTATAGTAATAATTAAGTATTTTCACTCCATTCACATTTAAGAGAACAAAGTTTAAAAACAAAGGTTAACGTATTAGTTTTCATGAATAGGAGAATCCATGTCAATCAGGAAATAAAATTGTAGGTATCGCGCGAAGAAAATTGCCTTCAACTCGTCCGTGATTTCCTACTGGGGTCACATAAAATATTACTCGGCATATATACCGCAGATTCGCCGTATCTACGAACTCGAGACGCAATGTCAGGCTGAAAGAGCACCTAACTTTCCAGCAGGTAAAGCACAACAGACACGGATCATTAACGATGTATGCACAGATTTCTCCTGGGATCCAATATCTCTTTTTGCATTATTTCGTACTTGCAGAATTTTCGTATATTATTGGAGGTGTTAATCGCCGATCTGTGTATAGAATTTTTAACGAATTGCGAAAACATTTGGGATTTCGAATTTACTCTTTCGCCTCGAGCCTGTATATAATGGGGAAAAAATGGAGCAGAAATGATTTACCAACCTATTGCCAAAGAATTTATTTCATGGCGGACAGATCTAATTGTGGTTGGATTTAATTGTATCGACCAACTGCAAAGCCGAAGGAACGTTCAAGGCTCATTAAATACACCGATATTTTTCAATGATCAGTATACGAAGTTCATTTTTAAGTAGATCACGCGCTTGAAAGGGGCTGGTATGTAAGAAAGGAAAATCTGGGAGCAGATAGATAACTAAAGCGGCGTAAAATTTGGCACGATTATACATTAAACACGCGAGCCAATTAAGCACTTTCGAATATGACGCAACTGAAATAAGCGCCGGCGTTGGCGGTAAATCATCGCACGTCTACTTACACGCAATATCGTGCGCGTTTTCCATCGATAATCCTGTATCAGTGCATTTCATTAAATGTACGATTTAGCAAGTAAAGTAACGAGACGGTTATTTTCAATGAAAAAACTTGGAAACTTGCAATGCGCGGAATCTGGACACAAGACTTCTGTTGCACAAGCCTTAATTGCAACGGCTGCAGTTGAATGCATGAAAAGTAGCTAGCGTAAGAATTGGAATGGTATTTTACACTGTGACGTGACGGCGGTAATTTGCATTGTAATGTAAGTCAATTATCGCGTGCACCGTAACTCACGAACGTGTACACGCTACTGATCTCAGGGGTTTGTACATGGCCCTTCCTTACGGGATTACTAGAAATGCACAGAGGCAGCTGGTTTCATCCCCTCCGTTCGAAATGCTACACTCAAGGGGAATATAGGTGATTGGAGTGCATCCCCAAAGCTATACATAGACTGCCCATGATTGAAATTATCGAATACAAAATGAACGAGAACGGTGAAGAGACATCGATTATATTTTTATCATCTCCGCAATGATACAAAATTAAATCAAGTCTTGAAAATAGGAGGAATTAAAAATACCATTTAATTAAAAGTTTATATTCAATATCTATTTTTATAATTATCGAGACATTGCAATATCGAAAGAATTAGAGAATTTTTGAGAGAAAAAAAATAGATAAATAGAGAAAAAGAAAGAGATGTATCGGTTACAAAATCTTTCTTATAAAAAAAAAACATCTTTCTTGAAAGCTGATATCTCACCTGTGATTATATCCATATCTATGTATTCTAGTGATAAATTGTATTCGTTACTATCCTTTACTGCATTCACAATATTTACTTTTAAAGAAGACGAATTTAAAAAAATTTTTTTGAACAAAAATAAATTATATATGTTCTAAATTATAGATTTTACATAATTTGCTCCTTTACTTCAAAAGTGATACAATTGAAAAAATTAAGTTTCCCAGAGAAATTATTTTTCAATTTGATAGAAAATTCATTA
>Ga0157364_1007892_pt1 | contig 11026 bp, 7 predicted proteins | sample AttsexASBM2_FD_111476 | JGI IMG/M metagenome (GOLD analysis project Ga0157364, IMG submission 111476) | Fungus gardens microbial communities from leaf cutter ant in Ribeirão Preto, State of São Paulo, Brazil - Atta sexdens ASBM2 | ecosystem: Host-associated > Fungi > Mycelium > Unclassified ... | reverse complement strand
TAAAAAATTGGATCGATTCGTGGATAGCCTCAAAAGATGATCAGTTTTTTCGACGCGGGATTCGTACGCTACCCGAAAGATGGGAGAAAATAGTGGCCAGCGATGGACAATACTTTGAATCATTAAATATATAACCAGTTTTTTACAATAAAGCCTCGAATTTTGAAAAAAGCGGAAGCAAAGTTGTACATCGAATACAACGCTAACTAAATTTGCATTTGCTTTCGAAATTGTGAGCGCCTATCGCCACTCCAATTTGCTAACTTCCCAAGCGAGTCTTAATAATCTTATCGCCCTCACAATCAGACTGGGCGATTTCAATCACTCTCTCTGAGACGCTATTCAGCCGAATTCGGTGGGACATATCATCAAGAAGGCGATCAACAATTGTGTCATACTCAATCCCACTTCACCCACTTTTCCTCCCATTAAATCCCCTACCCTTATCGATTTGGTAATTGTTTCCTCATCTCTTGCGATGCTCTGTAAATGTGACGTGCTTGAAAATCCATGATACAACGACCATTATCCTATTTTTGTTCGAATTAATTGCCGTGTAAAATACATCACTTTTTTTTTCTAACAAGCTTAAATTCATCAAACCTCATTGGATCCAAACCGAGATTTCCAATGCTACTCCCTATATTGTTGATTTTTATCATGAGTATCTCTCTCTACGATCCCATTTCTCAATATAACCAATTCTACTCTAGTGATCTAGACATTTTTTCTAAATACTCTTCTTCTGCCTCTCGCTTCCACGTGCCAGATAATGATCACAGCTCTCGCGATAAACCCCTCAAACACTCTCCCACTTCCTGGTTCTGAATGTACTCAGGCGATTCATCGACGTTTGGAATTTCATAAAGAGTACTGTTCAATCCTCACCTTTGAGAATTATGAGAACTCTATAAGAACGATGCATGAATGTGCATCAGAGGCAAAGTTCTTAAGAGAGCTAAACGTGCTGTTTGGCGGAAGTTTTGTCTATCTTTATGGTATACCGACCGTTATGGCAAATGCTCAAATGGTTCCGTACTCTCCAACATTAAAAATCAAGATAACAAATTTTGCGATAATCGATCTATCTTCTTCTTGAAACTGTTGACAAGATCTATCCCCCTTTTTGCTCTCTTTCTCTCTGCGATCTTTCGCGAATGGAAGCCCATACTCATGGCTAAACCCTCCGTTTGAAATAAATGAACTTCGCGCTGTCCTCACCTCGATTAAATCTTCCTTCAGCCTCGGTCTAGACCGAATACTGCCCTGATTGGTCTTATTAATTTCGACCTCGACCACGTGCAAGTTCTTCGGAACTTCACCAGCTTTCTTCATAGTCGTTTCTTATATGATTTTAATAAAAAAACATCCAATTTGCATTTCTTTCGTTTAACTTTCGTTTAATGACACGTGCTTGCGCACAATTAACACGCAAATGCACGAATACCTCCAGTACCTCTCCCCCCCCCTTTATCGTTAGCGGCTGTATCGCTTTTCTGCATAGTTGCGCACTCTCGGTCATTGCTATGATCCGAGTTTTTGGAGACACTCTATTTGCCTCTATCTCGCACGCGCCTGCAACCTCTCTCATCCGCACTTTTTGTCCATTTTATTTATTGCATATACATACATGCATTTTTATACGTATTGACCTCCGCATTAAGAGGAGGCAAGAATCATAATTAAAGGAGAAGAAGAAGAAGATGTCTCTTGGCAGAAAGAAAGGTGAAGTGAAATCGCTTGAAAAACCGGATGCTTCTTAGCAGAGGAGGGGGGGAGGTAGAGTAAACTTTCCTTCATGTAGAAAGTCGTGCGTCCTTTGGCACGGAGACAACATTTACAAAACTCCATTCCTAATATATAATAACTATATAATAACTGTGTAAACATTTTTGGTATTAAACTTTCGTGTTGGTAAAAAATTTAAGGGCATTCATTTGACATCATTTGAAGTAATTCAAAATTCATAGCAATTAGGCATTGAACATTTTCGATAGTCTACGAAAATGTTCAGATAAAAATTACTTTGTTCGTAGAGGAAAAGAAAACAGTGATCTTGAAAAGATATTTTTAAGATCAGGTCAAGGTTGAAAATTTTTTATAGAATAATTGAAACCCCCATTTTTTAATTATACATTAGAGCTGACTTCAAGATTATTAAAATATTACAATAAACCTTATTAAAATATTACAATAAAGTTATTTTTTATTAAGTATTTTCCAAATTATGAAGCTTTACAGTTCCACCAATATAAGGATTATCCAAAGTATCCGCTAGTTAAAATCTCTTAAATGTTGTTTTCATGACATTGACAACATGTCAAAATCAAGACCAAAGACTATTCCTTCCAGATAGACAAAAAGATGATCTTTTCGATTTCTAAAAGATATCTCACCGTCTTGCAATATCTTTTTTTTACGAAATGACATCTTTTAGGGACTTAAAAAAATGTCTTATGCAATAGTTTAAGATATGTTTCAGATATCTAGAAATAACTTATCTGAAAGATAGAATTAAGATGTCTCACAGATATTTTTTAATTCCATTTAAGAAATTAAAGATAACTTTCATGTGACCTTTAAGCAACTATTCAAGATCAAACTAATGACGCCATCATATGTCTCTCTCAAAACCATACAACTTTTGTCTGAAACATTTTTTTCTAAAATCAAAAATAAAAGTTATTTGGGGTGGGACATTAAAATGGGACATCCTGTATATACATATAAGTGGTTCAAACCAATTGGAGGAGTCAGCATATACGTATTCTTAATGAAAAATTCGAGTCGAAAATGTTAATAGCAAAATGTTGAGATATCAATAGTTTTTGAATGATGAGTCTTTGAAACCATCTAACCATGGCGCATGAAGATTGCGCCGTCAAACGCACCACAGTCTAGCGACCAGTCGCGCGAATGCTTCAACGAATATCGCTAAACGTCACGATGCTGAATATTGAAAACGTTCCGTAAAATCTCTATCAACATGTACTGCTGTGTTCTTAAATTGCGCCCAATTTAATACGAAAAGTAATTTCAATTGCAAAAAGTGTATATTTTTGAAATACACATTTTAAATAATAAATAAATATTAATAAATTAAATCATTATTAATTAAATTATCCAAACAAATAATACTATTTGGATTTGTGATTTAGTTTTGAGGGCTTGTTTTCTTAAAAATTGATTGATTTAAACAAAATAATGAACAAATACTTTAATCAAAATATTTTCTTTCATTTTGTGTAATAATAACTTTTTCCCATCTTTCTGACAAAAAAAACCACGATAAAAAGATTTATTTGAAATTGATCCAATTTTCAACAAATTTTCGCACATCTTCGAAATTATAAAAGTGTATATCTTAGAGCATGTTGTCAGAGACCCGAATCGAATCAAAATCAAAATCGAAAATCGTTTTTTTTTTTTAGTGAATCGTACCCAAATTTTGTATAGTTTGTAATACCGAAACCGTAACCGAACTGATAAAATTTTATGATTTTTTTCGATTCTGGTTCAGGTTTAATAAAATATTAAATAAATGTTCCGGTTTTTTTTTACCAGTAAAAAAAATTGAAACCATAAAAATTATGATTTTTTTTCGATTCTACTTGCTTTATTTTATTTATTCTTTAAATTTGTTCTATTAAGAAGGAGAAGGGGGAAGAGAGAGAGAAAGAGAGAGAGAGAGAGAGAGAGAGAGAGAGAGAGAGAGAAAGAGAGAAAAGAGGCCTCAATTAATCATGGACTCTGAATAAAAATTATGTAAATATGGCGGCTTAAAATATCACTAATCGAGTTGCCAGGGCACGCGCGCGATCCACGCCACCCCTAAGTCGCTCGCCCAATGCCGCGCTTGACGTTGACCGAATGCCCGCCCAGCGCGAGTCCCGACCGCCGCCGCGAAACGATCACGCGGCAACCCGTGTGCAAGAATGGTTCATCATGCATATGTAGAAGTAGGGCTCTGTGGGAAGTCCTCAGCATCTTCACTCAGGATAGAGTAAACTCCGTCAAGGGCTCTATTCTGGTGACAGAACATTTTTGTATGTAACCCGATAAAGTTCTTTTTGTCTTTGTTAACCTCTCAAAGCGAACTCCTGTTCAAAGGCCTTTGCATTTACCTCACAAAGCGAGTTCCTATTCAAAGAGCCTTTGCATTTAATCAGCAAAGCGAGCTCGTTTACAGGCCTTTTATATCCTTGCGAAATGAGCTCGTTATCGGGCCTTTGTAGAGCAGAGTCTCTTCACTCGAGTCTCTGCGGGATTCTCTTCCTGGCAACGAAAGGTCTACAAACTATTACGGAAACATCGCCGGTCCCCCTGGCACTAATATATTGTTTATTACTTATTAAATGTGTATTTAAAAGACACACATTTTTTAATTATGTTTTATCGAATTGAAATTACTCTTCATCAAGTTAAATTGGGCTTAATTTAAGAATACAGCAGTTTAGAGATTTCATAGAATCTCTTCAATACTCATTCGGCATTATTTAGCGTTAACATCTGTCAAAGCGTCCGCGCGATGCGTCGGGCCTGATAGCGCGAATTTTATACGCCGTGGTTCGATAATTTAAAAGGCTCGCCATTCAAAAATTATCGATACCTCAATATTTTGCTACTAATATTTTCGACTAAGTTTTTCGAGTAATACGCTGTACATGCGGTTCTTCCGATTAGTTTGGATCCTTTATATACCACAATTATTGACAAAACGCTTTTGTATAACTAAACTGAGTTCTCTACCACTTTGCAATTTTCGTAAGTTAATAAGATGTTAATTACTTAAAAACCAAATATTTTTTTCAATATTTTTTTATTCAAGTACTATAAACTTTACAGAAAAATAACTAGTAACAAAAATTATTTATTATAACTTTTCGACTCAATTTAGTCCGCTAGCACAAGATCGCTTTGTTAATAATTGAGGGACACTCACTATACATACAACTATAAATACAACTACTTTTAATTCGTGCCATGGAACTTCGAAAATTTCATAAAAATTTTTGATCTAATGCATATATGTACAGAATGAATAGAGAGTCCCGAATCAATGAAATATCTCTAAAACGAAGCATTTTTGAGAAAAATAATTTAAATGAAAGTCATAGGATTTAAAAAGATTTATTTACTGATTACATCTGTTTGACCCCGGCATCAAGATCAGGTCATTTTTTAATGGAACACTATTTTTTATTTCATATTCTAATAGCTGACATCAAGAATTATTTAAAACATTACAATAAAGTTTATTTTTCATCAAGTTTTTCGAATTATGAGACTTGAAATTTATAGTATCGCCAGCATTAATATTACCCAAAGTTTCCGACTTTACATGTTTTTCATTACATTGTTCAGTAAAAAAATGTACCTGTAGACAAATTGAGAAACGTAGTCATTTCTGAATTTATAGTATTCCCGAATGTAGTTCACAATTTATTACATATGTGTATGTATGTATGTATTGTAGTATGTACGTAGAGAAAATATCAACACAACTTGTAGTACTTGTAGCGTAGCTCGAACACTGTTACGGAACAGTGAACTTGACATCAGTTACTACATTATGAAATAAAAAGTAGTGCCATTTAAAAAAATTAGGACTTTGAATTTTCCTAAAAAAAATATTTTACAAATTTTTAATATTGTAATTTGTAGTCAATTGAAAATTGACTAACTTTTATTTAAAATAAATTTTGTCAGATTATCAGAAGTGCCAGAAAAATCGTAATCACAGTTACATGGGACACCTTGTATATATGTTTTCCCCTTGTATATATATATATATATATATTATATACAGTAAGTAAAAATCCCGTAAAGATACAATATCTCGAAAACAAAGCATTTTCCAGAAAAATGATTCAGACCAAAGTCTTAGAATTTAAAAAATTAATTAAGGTTTATTAATTACATTATTTCTTAATTATTTTTATTTAAACTTGAATCGCCAAGCTTAGGTCAAGATCATATAGATTTTTTAAACCCTATTTTGATTACAGAATTTAATAGTTGAGGTCAGGGTTTTATGAAACGATACAATAAAATTCATTTTTATTAAGTATTTTTCGAGTTATAAGGCTTGAAATTTACAATATCGTCAAGATTACCATTATCCAAGGTGTCCAATTGACGGCTGAAACCTCTTGAATGTTATTGAGTATCATAACCTAGATAACATTTATCAAAATTGAAGAAATTAGAGATTGTTCTTCTATAAATTAAAATTTTATTTTTACGTAAAAATGAAAATAAGATGAACAATCTCCAATGTTTTAGATCTTGATAAATGTTATCCAGGTAATCCTGAACAACATGTAAATTTTAATAAAATAAATAAAAATAATTTTTCGTGAAAATGTTTTCGTTCATCGATCTCTCACGTCTGATTTTAAGGTCATTTCAAGATCATAATACAGCAGCATTATTGAATTCGTCTTGACATCATTTATAATATTATGAAATAAAAAATACGTAGTGCCATTAAAAAAAATTAGGGTGACCTTGACTTCTTCCTAAAATATTTTGCAAATTTTTATTGTAATATTGCATTTGTAGCCGATTGAAAACTGACTAATTTTTATTCAAAATAATTTTTGTTAGATCATCGGAAATGCCGAAAAAATCGTAATCACAATTATATAGGATACTCTGTATAAGTTATTCATTACTTGCCTTAAATTACATTTTAATATATTTATCCTCTATTGATCTATTCCATATATTCATTGATATTCAATCAATTAGAAATTGACATTTATATTGAAAATTGATATTTATCATTGCCATGAAATTTGTTGAAATAATAGGAGATAAATAACAGTTCAATAATACGGAAGTCGATAATATTACAAATAAATTACAATTCATGACAAATAATTTTAATTGTATAAAATTTAAGCAGGCTCAGGAAAGGCATGGTAGCGCGGAGGATAGAATTCAAAGACTGGAAACACAATTAGAAGAAAAGAATGCAGAAGTGATGCGTGTTAATCAACGATTAAAAATGAATGAGGAACATAATACACGTCTTAGTACAACTGTTGATAAACTTTTATCTGGTAATTTTCACGTAATATTATTTCTGTATCAGATAGCCCTAATTGCTTGTGGGAATGTAAACAATTATTTGGATTATATCAAGAACGAGAAAATATGCTTTTCTATCTAAAAGGATAACTTGTATGTAAATAACTTTAATATTTTTTTTTTAATATTTTTTTTTAATATTTAAATATTTTTTATCATCTTTATCATATCTTTTAATTTGAAATATATAATATTAAAAATAAGATATAATTTTTAATAATTTTATAATAATTTGATAATAATTTTTCTTCTTGTTTTTTATTATTGTTGATTTTTTTTTTAAATCATACGACCTGTAAAAATAACTTTTAATGCTTTAACTTTATCGGTATTAATAAATGTGATTAAAATTTTAAGTTAAGTTAATAGTTTAAATTTTTGCTTAGAATCCAATGAAAGATTACAAGTGCATTTAAAAGAAAGAATGCACGCGTTAGAAGAAAAAAATGCACTTACTCAGGAACTCGAAAAAACGAGAAAAGTGGCGGAAGATCTGCAAAATGAAAAGGCTGACATTGTTAAAGAATTGGGTAAAGCACGTCTGGAAATCGATAATGTTAAAAGACAGATGCTCCAACAAGAAATTGCATTTAATATTCAGCAAACAGATGCATTAACGAGAAGTTTGTCGCCAAATACCGTAGATCCAGGCTCCTTTTCGAGAAGTGCAAGTCACAGCAGTTTCGACACACACTCATTGCCTAGAAGAGGAGGTAAACGATCTATCGAAGACGATTCATCGAAGGTATTGTACTGTTGTACAAGATATAAAAAACATTAATTAGGTGTATGTCTAAAGATAAACATTTATAACGTGAATTTGGATACTCTAGAATTATGTTGCACGGACTTTAGCGGAGCAAGAATGGGAAAAGTTGCAACAAGCGCATGTGCTTGCCAATGTCCAACAAGCATTTGATGTTTCGAGTGACGCGGAAGGTGATGGAGATAACGAAAGTATCTTCAGTTGTGCGGCGGACGTAATCAGCCCCACCGGACATACAGACGCCCAAACATTAGCATTGATGTTACAAGAACAATTAGATGCTATTAATAAAGAAATTAGATTAATTCAAGTAATTAATATTATATGCATAGATTTATTTTATATGAAGTCGGAATATATATTAATGTAAAAATGAATGTAATAAGGTATCGCAGACTCAACATATCATTTTTATACTTTTTGTCTAATTTAATATATTTTTTTTTATCTTGAAGAATTGATAATTTTTAAGTTATATGCAATTGAAAGTGGAGAATTTTCTTAGGAAGAAAAGCAGAGTACGGAAGCACGTGCGGAGGAACTGGAATCTCGCGTTGGCAGCCTCGAACATATGAATCTATTAGCGAGGGGACGAAGTCTCGAGCGAGCATCGCCACCGCTGAGTGGCCGATCCACACCAAAATCGCATCATAGTCCAAATAGGGATTATTTACATAAGTACCACACCGTTAGTAATCACGTAAATGCAATAATTGTTATTTATGTTAATTTGATTGCGTAAGTATGAGCAAAATCATCATATTGCTTACAATATATTCCTATATTTTCTTCTTCATGCAGGCACCTGCGTCAATGTCTCCGGCGCATTTACATCAATATGCTGCTTCCTTAGCTAGTCCCGGCCAACTATCAGAATCTCTTCCTGCTAGCCAGGTTAGCTAGTATTTCGATTTAATTATTATTATTAGATAAGAGAGAGGATAGGAGATTGGTATAGTCAAATAAAAGGTGGAAAAGAACCGAATAAAGAGGGTTGAAATTCCACAACGGATTTGATTGAAATTTGGCGCACTTTCTTGTCACTAAAGAAAACTTAGTTTCCCAAATTTTGCCTGATACTCTCCCTGTCATCCATATTCTTCAAAATGATGTTTTTTAATAAATAATTTTTTTCTTTATGAGTGTTTTATAGATTGACTTAGATCTGATTGACTTGGATGGAAACTGTGGATAGAAGTTATCTGTCCTGACTTTTACTCATAGTTTATATATGTTAGTTTATTTTGTCTCTGAGGGAGGCTCAAAAGTGAGCCGAATCATATAAGCGCGTTTAGTAGAATAAAGAAATTTTATAGGTGTATTATTTGCGCGACGTCTTCTGCGCTTGACTTCTAGTGCCCTTATTTTTTTCAATTTCTTTTGACTTAATTTTAGCTTATTTTAGTTATTTTTGAGGTTAAAAATAAATTGCATTATATTTTCGACCAAAGGCATGATTTCTTAGCCCTCGTAAGTAATCCTACTTTCCACAAGAACTAAGACCCTCATCAAACATCATTAACTAATTCTAACTAATATCACATATTTGTTCTTTCAAGTCCTTAAAATGCGATTTTTTAAATCCAAGACCGGATTGATTTGTCAATCCTTATGCAATTGGGTAATCTTCATTATTACTCAAGTAGAAAATATATCATAAAGAACTTTCATAACTTCAAAAACAGCAAGTTTAGCAAGTTTCTATGACATATAAGACAGCTGTCTTTTCCAGTGCATGATATTGGTTTGGGAAATAACAAGCAAAACAACATTTGCAATTCAAATCAAATTCAGCTCTTAACACAATTTTTATTTGCAATCCGTCTCATTTCCAAATAGTTTTTTCAATTAAAAAATTATTCAACCCCAATACAAAACTCATTGTTACATGTAGAGTGTATCATATAAAAAGAATAGTAATTCCGGTTTATACGCTGCACTTAACAAAAGCTTAATTTATTAAGTATTATTTACTATTTTTAAAATAAATGAACTATATCAGTAGAAACTTTGTACTGTTTACTACTATGAAAAAAATTTTAGAAATCTGAAATATTTATTTTTCATATTAAAAAAAGAACTTTTTGAAACCATTGCATTTTTGCCATATATTCCATAGAGATGAAATATATGACTACTCACAGAGGGAGGGGGGAGGGAGAGATATGTACGGCTTATTAAAAATTTACAAATAATGTTTATTAATAAGACGTAAAATGACACAGTAACTTATAAAATATGTTTACTCAGTTTTATTAAGGAATAAGAATGATAATATATGTATTTGAAGTAATAAATAATAATTACAATACAATTTTCCTATATATTACAAGTGATATATATTTTGCTATTACACGTGATATATATTTCATGTAATGCGTTTACTCTGTATGCTTTGGGTATACAGAGATTAAATCTTGCTCGTTAAAAATGTTGTATATCCCAAACAGATGGGACAAGACAACAAATTAAAAAAAGAATACAAGAGAAAAGCTTGCTTGTGTTGCTGTATATATATATTTTGCTATACAACATATAATACTTTACTGTACACTTATGTATCATGAAATAACCACTAATTGTAAAACTTTTACGCCCAACAGTAATCATTTTATGTAAATTATAATTTATGGCACTACATTAGTCTACTTACAGTAACAAATTGATTCAATTCACAATACCAATTTCATTAATATTATATTAACAGTAAAAAACTGAAATCATAACACAACATTAGTATAACATAAAGGCATGTAACAGAGTTGCGAGAAAATTACTTCCCTTTTTAACTTCTGCGGTGTATCCGCCGGAGTTATCCTAATTTATTTTCATAAAAAAAAAAACATTTTTTTATAATTCAATCTATATATATGAAAACAAATGTTCTGACTGATCGACTCATTTATGCCCAATTCAAACCTATAAGAAACATGGATTTCGAAGAATATGTCTTTCCCAAATTACGCAAGCGAAAAAAAAATATAATGTTGTATCACAATATTTCTTATTGTTACACTGGGGTAATTGAGATAAAATTGAATGTTTTGGAAATTAGTACCCCCCCTTTTTTTTTTTTTTTTTTTTAGTTTAAATACCCCCCAGAAAATACCTGAATAAGGAAAATTTAAAAAAAAAAGAAAAAAAAAAAAAAAAAATATTTTTTTA
>Ga0157364_1007891_pt1 | contig 11027 bp, 4 predicted proteins | sample AttsexASBM2_FD_111476 | JGI IMG/M metagenome (GOLD analysis project Ga0157364, IMG submission 111476) | Fungus gardens microbial communities from leaf cutter ant in Ribeirão Preto, State of São Paulo, Brazil - Atta sexdens ASBM2 | ecosystem: Host-associated > Fungi > Mycelium > Unclassified ... | reverse complement strand
TTGCACATCGCGGAAGGAGAGAAAATTCATTTCTTTAGTGCGTTTCTGCGCTAAAACATATCTCTCTTTAAAACATCTGTTTTCCTCATGCTTCTTCTTTTTTTCGATAACGCACTCGATGCGGTTAGTGCGTCCGTTGCATTATGCGTGTGCAAGCGCGAAAATGCGGATACGTGTTATCAGACCGGCTTATACTTTAGTGGAGAAGTGATGCGTTTTACTTGGAGTATGAAGTGGCAAAGTGCTCTTAAACGCCCTGTTGTGTCCGCAGACAGCTCTTTTCCTCTTTCTCTTCCGCATCTCACGCGAGACTTACTGGTGCTTAGAATAATTTCAAGAACGTTGGATGTGCGACGCAGGCAAAAGTATTCTCTTTCTTTCCGATTAATTGATAGGCTTTCAAGCGAAAGCTATGAGGATTCATTGTCTTACTTCTCTGTAATCATATATACGAATAATTGTAACTTTTTCGAGATAAATTATTCTTAGCTGGTCTATAAAGAAACTGAAAGAAAAAAGAAGATTCCTTTTAATCTCTTCACTAAAGTAATCTTATGAATTTTTTTGATACTTTTTTAGATTGCTGGTAGTTATATTTAATCGTGTTACAATAGGAAGTATGACTGTTCATTAAAGAACGGTGATGACGTTGATAATAGAATACAGTCTCGAATCAGTCGTCGTTGCGGTAAACTTAACCCGTACAAGTTTGTGGGACAATCCATTTATGCATATTACTATATTTTAAAGACGGTACTGAAATTATAGGACTTCGTGTCTTATAAAATTTAACGTCAGTACGCTAAAGTTCAAGATTACGTACCTCCTACGTAATCGCTCGTGTCGTCGCTCACGCAATCGTGATATCAATTCACTTATCGAGATCGCAGTCACACAATATTCTGCAAGTAATTCAACACGCGAAAAAAATCATTACAAATAAAATAGCCAAGTATAGCACACAAAAACTAAATAGATATGAGATGTAATTGAAGCGTTTAAAATTATATTACTGAGAGAAATATCCGATATTTGTATATAATTGTATGATAAAATAATTATGATTAAGAGCTTTGTTTTCATAATTGTTACTGCTATAATATTAGTAATAATAATAATAATTTTACATATTGTTTATATACATAAATTTGGCACTAGAAAGTGACTATATACGAAGAAAATATTTTTTCTTAGAATTTTTTTCTTAAAACCCTAAAAATATAAGTCCCCCAAAAATATAACAGAGAAAATATTTTTTCTTAGAATTTTTTTTCTTAGAACCCTAGAAATATAACAGTCGTGGAACAATATTGTATTTCGAAGAATTTTAATATAAATCTCTCATTCAATAATAAAACTACAATAAAGAATAAAAATAAATTTGATCAATTCCACTAAAGAGAATACATAGTAAAATATTGTGTTGTACAACTACCATATTTTTAGGGAATATTTTAAAAGAAAATTCCCTCCGTGTAATGACTAGTAATTATAGTAATTTTCAATGTCAACTATATAAATACAATTATCATTATACTAACAATATAACAATAACGATAAAAATAAGATAAATTTATTAACAGTAACCAAAATAGAGCTTCGAGTAATTATTTTATTATGTAATTGTAGTGACAAATACCAAACACTTTTCTCTCAGAGTAAATTATGAAACTGGACAGATGAAGTCATGATAGATAAACGTCTTCAGATAAATCTTCGTAAGTATAAAAGCGACGAGGAAAGAATCAGCCACCAAAAGAAGCGGAAGAAGCGTGGGAAGTTGTATTGCACCTCGAGCAAGATCGAAGACTTTTCTCGTTCAAAGAGAGGAGAACAAAAGCTTGTTTTCCAAAACTTATTTATCAACGTCCAGAAGAGAGAGTAAAGAGAAACATTCGCTCGTGTGACAGAGTGATCGTGGCGGGACGCGAAATCCACGTGGAAGAATGCCACGCTTCTTATCATTGTTATTAAGGAACGAAAGAGGAACTCATCGAGTTGACGCAGCGATCGTTAAAAATGTACCGCGCGCGGAAAACACGCGCTGGCTGATTCTTCTCGAGGCACGGATAATGCACGGAGAAAAATACTTGACGCGAGTCATCGCATCGTAAACCGACCCGTTTAATTAGCGTCATAATTTCACTCGTGGATTGTGTACGCCCGGGTCGTTTGTAAAATATCACCGGGAGCGGTTGGCTACCGGCCAGAGAGGAATAATGTAACAGAGAAGAGAGAGTTCCCGCAATGAAAGAAGTATCGGAATCTGCGGATATAATCGAAAGAGATGAAAGAGCAATAATCTCGTTGATTTGTTGACAGCATTTAAATTTATTAACATGGTTTCTTCGACGAAGGGTATTCGAATTCGTCTACAACAACGACTATACATAGATCGACCAAGCACTTTGTCTGTAGCTTGAAGCCGGAAGATGGCAGTTTAACCTTTCGTTGACATACTAGGTGTGAATCACCCACAAAATTATTTTAACTCTCTCGAAAGTCGATTTTCTTTTATTTTATAGAATAAAAATACAACGTTTATAAAAAAATCTGTTTTTTCAATTCCCAAAATAGCCTACATTCAATATGCAAAATAAATATCCTTTATCCAACTTACGAACTAATTTTTTTTTTCAAAGTATCATATTTGAATAATAATTCTGTAAATTTTTAATTTTTAATGTTGAATTTTTTAAAAGTTACAATTTTTCAAAGATTTCAAAGATTATTCGTTTTTTCTCTATTCATTGAACTCAAGAATTTTTTTCACAAAATACTATAATGAAATTTCAATCAAAAACTATATTTGAATGTATTATACAGACTTTGAAATTGACCCACAATTTTTTTCATAGTGATTGGATTTTTTAAATAAGAATGTCAGTTGTTTAAACATTGATATGAGTCATCCATTGAGTGTGTCAAAAAGAGAACCGAAAAAAAGAGATGTGTCAACGAAGGGTTAACAGAGTGGATCCTCTTTCTATCTTGAAGGAAAACTCTTGACAGTTGTGAGATAGAATGAGATAAGGAATCCTCAATGGTCACTTAAACTGTCAATTTCATCTCCCACCACTAAAAAAACATGGAAATACTTGATCTCCGTATATATTGGTCTATGAGCCGGAAAATTTAAAGGAAGCCTGAAATAATTCTCTCGGAGTATGATAAAGGGACATTCAGCGCGTAGGATTAAGGACAAAATGTGAATGCGACGAAGCAGAGAAGAGGAGACAGTCTCCCTGTCGACTCCACGTTGGTATGCATATGATGCATGTAGTATACACCCGGCTATATTATGTCTACGAGCAAGTTTCCATAAAAGTAAAAACGAAATTCTCGGATTTCGTTCCGGATTAGGAGCAGAAATGCGAGCAGTCTTGGCAACGAGGACGAGCCTCCCTTATCAAATCCGTTCGGCAAAACAAAATATATTTATAACGCTTTATCGAAGCGTTGTAATAAATCGAAAGAAAAATGATATCGTTTATCTTTAATTAAGATTGATGGCATGTACGCATGTGTGTGATAAAGAGAGAAAACGCGGTCGCGGAGCTTCATTTTCTAATCGAGAAGTTCGATAAACAAGCGGGAATAAACGAGTGTATCGAGAGACGTTCTCAGGGCTCGCTTGCTTAACTCCATCATCGTCGGACGCGATCCGATAGCGGGGTGAAACGGCGAAAGCGGCCGAATGACAATCAATAATAATCGACGTCGCGTCGGCGAAGCGCGGAAGAAAAGCCCGGGGAAAGTTCGGTCTTTTCTTCGCTCGCTCGCTCGCTCGCTCGGGAAAAACGTATCGGTTTTCAGGCTAACTCGATTCGACTCCCGAGACGAGATTGCAGCCGGCGTAACTGGGTTAAGCGACGAACTCAGCAGGGGGGCTGAATATCTACGAAATTATGCGACCTTGCAATATTCGCATCCCCGCACTTTTTCTCGAGCAGCCCTTGAGAACAGATGAAGGATCTGACAACTTTCGGGTTCGATAGAACGTCGAGTGGTACAATCTAAAAGAATCACCGAAAGGAACTGGAAGTTTCTACAAAATTATACACACTAAATCATTTTGTGGACTTAATCAAACTTTCCTCTTTCGGGAATTAACCGGATTAAAACTCGAAACGTCGCGGACACTCATCTAGCTCCACTTGTTATCGTTTTCGCAACGATGCGAGAACGAAGAAGTTCCTGGGATCATTTCTGGTCCAATTAAATCTAGACAATGTCCAGATTACCGTGGCTCACGGACGCTCGTTACCGTATTTCGACGAGAGATGAAAGGAAAACGGTCCGCTATAACGAACGGTGAATTTTTGAACGATCCATTCAAGAAAACTACATCTTTATAATAATATAAGTAATGCAATTTAATGAAACAATTTATTGCAGTAAAGAAAATTTATGTTTTAATTTGTCTTACTTTAAAATATGTAGTTCGAACTTGTAAGATTATTGCGCTCTATTTATCACGCTTCCCACTCTAATTATTTGTCTAATTTTCTCATTGTTATCTTAATTTATTTTTCGCTTACTCCTATTTAGTCTAACGCGAAAGAGAGAAATTATTAAAGAAATAACAACGACGGTATTTAAACTAAAAAATATCTGTTAGCCCGTTTATCATATTTATTTTTTGCAGTAAACGCTGTCGAGAGAACCTCCTTCGAAGTTCTCTCTAAAAATCACGTTCGCGCAGCCTGCGCATAAAATAGAAGGGGCGGACTCCCTGAGGCGGATTGTTATCGCCTCCTTGTTCGAGAAGAGAGCTTAGACTAAGACCCTTCGAAAAAGTTCGCGAGGAGATCGGGTTGCGAGGGCGTTGCGATGTAGTCTCGCTGAATGCGTTGCGAATGCTTGAAGATGTGGTCATACCAGCTGTAAAGTAACGAGGTCCATGTATACGCAGAAGGGTACGCGCGCGCTATGCCGAGACGTGATTTATGAAACGATTTCCCTTCTTCGAGAAAGCCCGACGAGATTCAGGCATTAAACTCATCCGAGCCTGTCAACAATGTTTTCTTCTACGTGCCCTTTTCAAACTTCGCAAATGTTTGCCCTGTAAAGGTTCGTTCCTATTAAAACTGATCGTGAATCATCATATTGGTTTCTTCTTTTTTATACAAATATAAGAAAAAAATCAGTATTACTTCAGTGGAGACGAGCCTTAAGACATGGATTCGTTGGCAAAGAGACGACCTTGCGGTTCCACGTTCCTCGAGCTTATCGGGCTCAGATAACCTGCATACCGAGATGTCATTCCGAGCAATATGTCAGGAATCATGTCTGATATTTTTTACATCGATTTTATATTTCCCCTGGATCTCCCTCTACACTGCGTGCACATCAATTTTATTGTGCGATCACACAAGATTCGTTGAAAAATCAGCTATTATACATACTGACAACCCGGATACGACTCTGACAACTAACTGGCTAATGCCTCTCGCGATACGATCGATCCGTATTGTTGCGACATTAATGCACATGCTTGGGAACAAGCTGCACAACTTGAACGCCCGCGTAGAAATAACTCTTCCGCAGATCTTCATTGTACGGTAAACGAGATATCTCTCCGCGGGGAATGGAGAGATGAACAGTCATAAAACGGAGTTACTTGTAGAACTCAACGGCAACGAGAAAGAGAAAGCAGGTGGAAAGATGTGATGATATTACCGTACGCCTCGAGTCAATAGTTGGTAATAATATGAGCTAATCGAATACTAATATATAAAGCACTTATGATATTGCATTATAATTTATCCGATAACCCCTGGGGATTATTTGGCCGCTTCGGATATTGTTGCAAATTAATCCTCCGTTGATCAAGTGGGATTTCGAAAACACAATCGATTTGATTGTTTTGAATTCTGAAAGGTTAAAAATTCATAAAAAAATAAATAAAATATTCGATTTCTGTAACAGTACAAACTCGTTAAAGCTTTCACAAGAATGCAAAAACCTTTTCAAATTGTTAATAAAAAGTCCGGAATAATATAAAATAATATAAAAATCTGCTTTAAGTTAAAAATGCAACATATAGACGGATAATGCAAGATTCGATATGATTAATATTTTTGTATATTTCCTTAGATAAATTGATTTGGTTTAATATAAAAAGAGGAATCAAATTTTTCTCCGATTCACTTGTATCTACGGTACAAACTCACAAAGTGAGTTTATTGTAAATATAATGCTCGTTTTACCGAAAGCGTACAATAGCGTTCTCGTTTTGCTTGTTAAATTGCAACAGAAATCGAATTCGCTTCAGAAACGTCGAATCCACAAAACTGTCCAATCTATATACATACACAAGCGACGCGGCGTTCCTGTTTTGCATTTTCAATAGATTGGTTCGCCGTTTTCTCGACAACGAGCGACGCTTTGCACAACGGATATTTTCTAGCGTCGTTCCTCGAAAGAAATTAAAGTCAACGGCGAAAAATGGAACCGTCGAACGCGATGCTCCTACTGGACCATCGATTGCTGTCCGATACTATCGAGAAACGCGAGTTGCACAAGCTCGTTGTTACGTGTCCCCGTGATACACTTTTCACGTCGCAATGTATGTCACAGTTGCCAGTGTCGCTAGCTTGTTTCCGGAAGGAAATTAAATGTGTGGACGAAGAATGCGAGTTCAACGAGATCCCGGCACGATTTCAACAGAGAGAAACGCGAAAGAATAGTTATCTCTCCTATAGCTCGCTTTTGAAATTTAACAACTATTTTATTTCTTACCTTTTTAGGTCAAAAATGTGCACGACGATAAATTGTAACAGATACATGACATGTAGAGATGTTCTGCGGCTGCTGTTAATGATTTACGGGAGAGTCGGAGTCGTTCGAGAACAGGGAAGTTGAAGAGGCTGAAGTCGTCACACGATTTCATTGAGCTTCCGGTTGTAAAACGGCAAATCGATCGACGAGGAGGATATCAAGTGAATAATCTGCCGATTGAATTTGGCTGTCATTATTTATTTAGAGTAGATCTCATCACCGAGCAATCTCGAGACACTCGAGAAACTAAGAACGACGAAAGGAGAAGGACAGAACGATAGGATCTCGCTGAGATACGGGCGAGTCAATGATCGATTTTAATTTCCGCCTGTTGGAGGAAATAAATTGCGTCTGCCTGTGTGTAGAGAGATAAATCGAATAGGTATACTCGTGTGTATGTGTATACGTGCCATTCTGTACTGTCACGCTAAATGCACAAAGTGGCGGGTACGTGAATGGTCAAATTACTCGAACGGCACGCGTTAGAATGGCTCGCAGACTCGGAAACTGGATGAACACGTCGTTTACTATTAGTCTGCGGAAATATCGGCAGTGGTATTGCAAAATTTATTATTATCGATAAGCGAACGGTATCAATATTTAATAAACGACGATTTCTTCGTGCAGTAATTACTTCAACCTCGTTAATAAGTAAATTTTCTTTATTATATAACGTAATATTTTCCACGTTATACAATAAGATAAAAAAAAAGAAATAATATTACGTAATATTTCTCGATGTTTTTTCATCATTCAAAATCGATTGTAATTACTGTAACAAATACGATACGTTATTAGATTTATTTGAAACGCAACGATGCGATTTATTCCTTCACTGATTGGCTTTAGCGTCGTATAACGAGATTATTTTCGACGAAGACTTCTCTCATAATAGCTGATATTTTGCAGAGAGGGATTGGAACATTTCCACTCGAAAAGGGGCGCGGACGTTTGTTCTAAAGCGAAATCAGGACGAACGATCAGAATGGAGTCATCAGTGAAGGGTAGCCGGGAACGCGAAGGGTACTTTATCACGTAGAACAAGCAGTGGCGATCAGTGTAATTTTTAATTTAATCTCAACAGCGTACACAAAAAGCGGGATTGCTTCTGCGATATATGTTTTATTACTTTGCGATTTATGAAAATAAGAAAAATCTTCAATGTTTTTATATCTTGAATCGAATATTTTCTTATTGTCGAACTATGAATGCAATAATGCACAATACAAAATAATAAGAAAATTCCTATGAGCATAAATTTCTATAAGAAATAAGCTGAGATATTAGTTTTCATTTTCCTTTTCCCCTTATTGCAAAAATCCATTTGCCATTCGCGTTTTTATTTCCCGCTTTTCCTGAAATAGTCATATTTATCAAGCGCGTCCTGTAATTTTATCGAGAACTACAATCTCTCTTTTATTTCAATACAACGTAAACGATTTTTTTTGCGGAAAAAAAATGTCGGAGTGCGACGATTGAAGCGGTCACGAGGGAGATTGATGAGAGCGAAGATGAAAGGATGAGAAGGAGAGAGAGCGAACAAAGGAGGGAACGGACAAAGAAGAGTGACTGAAATAAAAGAAGAAACTGTCGAGTAGAACACCGCGATGTGACCGAATTAATTATCGGTTTTTGCCGCGACCTCGCCCACTCCGCATTTTTTTGTCGGCAAACACATTTGTATCTCTTCTCCGTCCCACCTTCCATCTTTCGCAGCGAACGCACGAGTCGCGTTTAACCCAGAAAGGCTACATACCGAACGAAGTGTGCTCGGTGCAGCTTCTCTTCCCTCTACTCGCCACACATTTCTCATTCTACTCTTCCTGTTTTTCGTTGCTTCGATTTTTCCTGTTTTCCTTCGTTCGAAAGTAATACTACCTTTTTTATCCGCGCTTCAGATACCTCCGTCTTTCAGAGTCTGGCAATTAGTCTACGACAATGCCATATTTTACATATTTTTAGTGAACGTTTATCTTCGAGTGGAAGGAAAAGGAGAATAATATTTCAACGTCGTGACTTTTATACGCGTAAGAAATCGTGCATGTACACTCGATTCAAGGGCATCTCGAGGACAGTGGTTACTTTATCAAAAGTAATGAAGCAATTAAGGATTAGTAATAAGTCAGTCGTCATAAGCAACTGACCCATCGGAAAAAAATCTTTCTTTCTTTTTTCTTGCCGAGGCGTGTTTTACAGGAGACCAACGTCGATAAATGCCGGCGCGATCGATTATTACGCGCCCTTGCTTTTGCCCATGGCGTTAATTCATTTGAGCGTGGTTCTCGATTTTCCATCTTCGAAAATGCACCAATGTCCGCCCGGCGCTACTTCACTCAATTTATTCCGCCATGAACGAAAATATTTTTGCCTGTCGCCGCGAGCTGCTCGAAAAGTGCGAACCATTTCAACAATTAAATTAAAACGCACACCTTTTTAAAGCAATCAATAGCTCCGCTCGGATCGATCAAAAGAAATTTTTGGTTTTAAAATTCAGGGATCAAGAAATCTAAGTATTTAGCTATTATATTTCTTTGATGTGAATAAAAGATCGTTTCAATTATTTAACATATTAGCTTGATTATGAAAAAAATATTATGTACTAAAAGTTTTGTTGCACAAGCTTAATTTACCGTTTCCACAATATTTTTTTGAATTGCGTAACCTTTACGGAAATCTAAAGAAATCCTAACGGAAACAGCATGAATACCGAAAACATTATAGAAATCGTAAATCACTCGTAAAAACGGATAGCTCATTAATAAAAGACGCTTATACTGAGAAAGTGGCGTCCGCTATGGCAAAATTGGCAAAGTACCAAGTCACGAACAATATATCTAGAAATTCCGACACGTTTTTCATTCGAGCTAATCAAAGGCGGTTCGCTCGTCTTGTCTGAAAAATATCGTGATCTCGATGTAGTATACGTGTCGCCTGTCGTCGCTCGCAAATCCAAACACGAAATTGCGATTAAGCCAGCAAATAGCAATGAAGACTCACGATTTCCTGGATAAATTAGATTTCGTTAATCAAACCGACCACATTTACCGAGCACAGCGCATAGTACAGTACTGCAATCAAACATTTGTTCTAATTTTTAAACAACAGTCAAGAGCAAAAATCGTTTATCGTATTAATTTTGATTTAAAATTATGATTGTCGGCACAGTTATCTATATAGTGCAAAAATCATTAAGATTGTGACACATAAAAAAGGTAAAGCCGTAAAACGTAAGTAGTAAGCGAAGTGGGCAATCACAGAGAAATCGAAGAGAAAGCATATATAATAAATATAAAATGTTGCTTCGCTTACTGCTTACGTTTTGTGTATCTAAATAATAGGAAGCTTGAAACTAATCGAAATTTGGAATAATGAGCCGCGCGGCGGCTATAATATTGTCCAGCCGAGATCAAAGCCCCCTTACTTCTTTTAATGTGCCATAGCTTACGGTTATAATCGCACTGTGTGCGCGTATATGCATATAACAGTGCCTAGCATGCATACCGAAGCGGGCGCGTATGTTATCCATCCGTAATAGCGAGTTGCAAGCCAGACGAGAGCTTTGTGGCCAAACAGGAAACAGGCCACACCGCTGAATACTCCGTATGAATCTCCTCGTGCCTCGTCGCCCCCTTGCTCTATTCATTTCTCCCCGTATCACTTTAATAACTCGGGTAAAAAACGTTCGGATGACTCGATCGGGATTGAGCAAGGTCTGACGACGCACAATGCGCTATTTCCCAATCTAGAGAGACAAAAGTATTCTACGCGGAGAAAAAGATTTGCTGATGCAACAAATATTGTAGCTCTCTTCGTTAGTTATTATATAGCCAACAAAGGATTTATTAAGAAAACTAATCAAGAATAAAAAGTTCTTATAATTTTTTTTGGCTGAACAAAAAATATTTTTGCGATAAATAAAATGCGAGAATATTAATGAAATAATAAATAGTGATACATAAATGTTAATTTAATAGAAATAAACAGTATATAATAATAATTAATACTTGCACAAAAATAAATAATTAAAAATTTACTATATGTTTCATCAAATAGTACTAAATAAATATTTACTTACAGATAAATAAATATCTATTTAATAAAAAAAATGATAGTTCAAATCAGATCAATTCTGTATCAAATAAATGTATGTTTATATTTAGTAAATATTTATTCAGAATTATTCAAACAAATATTTATTAAAAATTTAGTATTCTTTTCGGTAACTGTTTCAATAGTCTCCGAGT
>Ga0157364_1007890_pt1 | contig 11028 bp, 7 predicted proteins | sample AttsexASBM2_FD_111476 | JGI IMG/M metagenome (GOLD analysis project Ga0157364, IMG submission 111476) | Fungus gardens microbial communities from leaf cutter ant in Ribeirão Preto, State of São Paulo, Brazil - Atta sexdens ASBM2 | ecosystem: Host-associated > Fungi > Mycelium > Unclassified ... | reverse complement strand
TTTGGTCATTTCTGTTGGAATACAGTATGGACAACTGACGACTATTTACCAAATAATATTAGTTTGATGTTAATAGTGAAGCACTATAATCAAGTGAATAATTTGAATTAACTAAAGACTTTATTACCTGAGTGTGAACCACATCTAACAAGTATGTAGCAATGGATCACAGAAAATGAAGTGCTTATGAAGTTTGAGTACTATCTAAAAGATACAACCTAGAATAGAGATGAAGTACAAACTTTACAGAGAAAGTTTATAGCTCAGATATAAGCTGAGTGTCATCCATATCAGAGATAAACATAACTTGGAGTTTGGACTGTGATAATATTGTATGTTGTGACAACTACAAGTCAAGTCAAAAGTGGGAATGAATAGAGAGGCAAGAGAAGGTGTTTAAAAAGTTGAAGAAGAGATTTATAAAAAAACTGGTGTTAGCAACACTGAACTTAGATAAAAAAATAAGAATAGAAGTAGATACATCAAACTATGCAATGAAAGAGGTGTTATTTATAGAGTGTGAAGATGGAAAGTGGAAACCAGTAGCTTATCTTTCAAAATCTCTAAATAAGATAGAGAAGAATTATAAGGTTCATAACAAGTGTTGTAGCAACCACTCACTGGAACGGCACTTGTGATATGCTGACTTCAGCAAAGCTCTCAGTAGGCTATCTAGTAGTGGGGATTACAAGAGAACTCGACAAGGAGCCCTTGCTGCATTGCTCCTCTATTTATATAAATACATTGTGGTCCATGCTACAACAATATTTACTGGCCCTTATGTTCATGCCTCTACCTCATGTCCTATTACTCATCTACCATGTATTTTCCTTAAGGCCACCATGCTTCCTACATGTGCCCTAACATCATACTCTTAATCTCCACTGTACATGTGTGCACCATGTGTACACCATGAGGAACCATAGTCCCTTGACATCATCCCTAACCCTAACTCTAATCTAGACTCCTCTCAATCCTTCTAGACCATTAGTCCTTCCAGACCATTCTAGACTCTGTCACATGACTTCCAGGTCACGTGTTCTTCCTCTGTTGTAGACTAATAATTATCTGTCTATCTATGTCCAGCTAACCCTAACCCTAGCCAAAGTCTGTTCACACTTTCATCTTATAACAACAAGGAGATGTTGGTGGTAATAAAAGAATTGGAAAACTGAAGGTATTTGTTAGAAAAAGCCAAGTTCAAGTTTAAGGTCTAGATGAATCATAAGAACTTAAAATACTTTATAAAGATATAGAAGTTAAATAGAAAACAAGCCCATTAGATACTCTACCTGTCAAGATTTGACTTCACTTTAATGTATATATCAGGAACAAATATGAGAAAGATAGATAGACTTAGTAAAAGACTAGATTAGAAAGTAGGTATAGAAAAGAATAATGAGAATTAGACTTTAATTAAAGAACAATGAATTTGTAATTTAACTGAAGTAGTAATAGAAGAACCTAAAGTAAAAATACTAGAAAATAAAAATAGCTAGAAGTAAGAACAAAAAAGTAGTCAAAGTAGTAGAAGAGATGAAGAAGGCAGAAGTTAAGGTATTGTGAGGAGATGAATAGCAGATCAAAGAAGATTTAGTGCTAAAGAAGTATTAGAGCAACTGGGTGGAAGAGTCTAGCACTTCAAACCTCCAGAAAATCCTAAGTCTATTGTCTAAGAAATACTAAACTACATATTTATCTTCAGGAAATTCTAAGAGAACAGAATAAGAATTTCTGAAGGTAAAGACTACTCTATATATTAATAGATTCATTCTAATATGTCAGAATCCCAATTACATAAGCAAGGAATGATAATACTTAAGTAATCAGAAACAGTTTAGAATAGAGTAACCAAAATAAAAGAGAGTTAGAGTATGGTAAAGCAGATGAGTAGATGTATGAATGATATTAGAAGACTTTGAAAGACCACAGAGTGTTGTAGAAGAGTAAGAAAGTGTGGAAAGATAAGTTTAATAACATATCCAGATAGTTGGGAGTATTGATGTGTAGTCTAAAGTGGTCTAGAGCATGAGAAATTGGGAAAGTGAATGAGTATGGATGTGGGAAATTATAGATCATAGATCAGCCAAAAAATACAAAAGAGAAAGAGCTCAGAAAAACTAGTCTCCTTACAAGGAGGAAAAGATTTATGTACTGAAAAATGAGGAGTTAAGAGTAGAAATAGTTTGGTTGCAAATAATCTGGTTGCATCATGATGCACTAGTAGTAGGACATGAAGAAAGGTGGGAGACAACAGAATTGGTGGCTAAGAGTAATAAAAGATATAGAAAAATATATAGAAGGTTATAATTTGTACTAGAGAATGAAGAATAGAACAGAGACAGTACTACAGAAACCATGGACACACTTGACAGTTAAATTCATAACTAAGTTGCTGTCAGTAGCTGGGAAAGATGCAATCTTAGTAGTCTACAATAGATTGTCTAAGATAGTACATTTTGTGGCAAGAATAGAAGAAACATTAGTAGAAGAGCTGGTATGGTTGTTTAGAGATAATATGTAGAAGTAACATGAGTTACCAGAGAGTGTGGTATCAGATAGAGGGCTATAGTTTGCAACAGAGTTGATGAGGGAGTTGAACAAAATGTTAGAGATTAAAACTAAATTGTCAATGTTTTTCCATCCATAAATAGATGGATAAATGAACCAGGAGTTGGAATAGTATCTCCAGTTCTTTGTAGATTACAAACAAAAAGACTGGCTAGGATAGCTAGCATTGGCAGAATTTGTGATCAATAACAAAGTATACTCAACAACTAAAGTATCTCTATTTATGGTGAACTATAATAGAGAATTAAGAATAGGGACAGATATTAAGAGAAAAGGAAAAGTAGAGAAGGCTATGAAGTTTGCAAGAAGGATGAAAAAGATACAAGAGAAAGCTGGGGTGGTATTGAGAAAAGCTCAGAAAGAAAAGAAATAACAAGCAGATAAGAAGAGAAAGGAAGTAGAAGAATAGAAGAAAGGCAATAAAGTGATATTGAGTATGAAAGATTTGGTATTCAGAAAAAGACTAGTAAAGAAATTATGAGTTCAGATTTTATGAGGAAAAACAAGTTCAAGAAAAAGAAGTAGTAGACCAATATATAAGTTTATATATCATTGATGAAGTAGTTTCTACTAATGTGGTTAAATTACAACTGCCTACTTCAATGAAAATTCACCTGGTTATAAATGTCAGTCAAGTAGTACAATATAAGGAACAAGCAGGGGAATAAAAAGTAAAAGAGGTAAAACTAGAAGTAGAGAAAGTTGAAGAATGGAAAGTAGAAAAATCTTAAATAAAAGGAAAATATGAGAAGTAGTGAAGTATAGTATATTGGAAGGAGTTTACAGTAGTTTATGATATTTGGGAAAAAGAAAAGGGCTTAGAAAATATAAAAGAATTGGTAACAGAATTTGAGGAAAGGATAAATGTAGAAATAAAAAAACAAAAAAAGTTAGATATAGTGAAAGAAAGAGATTTAGGAAAGGGGAGTTATTTGAAAAATACACAGCAAAGATGTTATACAGGTAGAATGATGGAAAATTTAAGAAAGAATATTTGAGGAAATTAGAGAAGAACTGGCAAAAATGAAAGTCAGTTTCTTTAGAGGAGAAATTTTAAAGAAAAGGATAATATCAGAGTTGAAAATAGTAGATTTTATTTATATGATATTACACATCTGTCACAAGTCACAGTTGCATGATCACATACTACAAAAGAACATCATAGAAAGTTCTAAAATAATAATGTCATATAGCATGTACTATACATATTGACCTTAAGAAAAATATATAGCCTTTAGGGTGGGCTGGATTTAGTGTAGCATAGACCAATAGTCTAGTATATATAAGATAAACAATTTTGTACTTAGAACTTCATCAAGTTCTCTTGTGTATACAAAATTCTTTTCTTATCTTAAATACTTTGAAGTTTGAATTATAACATTAAAACTTAATCCTCTTACTTCAAGATTGCCCAACACAAGGTCTTCTCAATCATTTACTCTTATTCTCTCAGTCTTCTTGATAGGGAGCAACATCATTCTTTTGTCAAAAAAAAATAACCAGGCTCTATATTACAAACTCAAGTTCTTAGAGTGGAACAAGCAAATGAATCTTATATTGGATTAACATCAGAGAACTCAATGAAAGACTCTGGACAGGATAGTTTACCTTATATACTAGAATCTCATGGTTCATGTTAACTACTTCTAGCCTACCCTGAACAGCCATATGTTTGCCTTAAGGTCAACATGTACTGTATACATTGTATAACATCATCTTTCCAGGACCTTCTATGTTCTTCTATATGACTTGTGACTTGTGACTGTGTGACTGATTGTGTGACAATGTGATCTTGTTGTTCTAACCTCAACCCTAGTTCTAAAAATAGACTAAAGGAAAATAAATAATAAATAAAATAAAAATAGTTAAAGTCCATTGCTTTCAGCTTTGATACTCTAGGCTTAAGAGATATACTAGTTAGATAAGAGAAGCTTGACTGTTTGTTTTACATCAAAGCCCACTAGTACTTAGTAGACATATTACCTTTTATAGATATATTAGTTAGTTTTTTGTATAGTAGCTTCATTGTTACGATCTCAATGTCAGAATTGAAGACAATAGACTTAGTTTTATTTTATTTTATTTTCATTTTCCTTTATTTTTCTTTATTTTTATTGTTGATCATAAGACAAAAAAGACAAAGTGGGACACTGTCACAGGTCACATGACAGGTCACAAAAATCACACACTCATGTGATACAATGAAACAATGTAGAAAGTCCTTGAAGGAGATGATGTTATACAACATGGCAATGGTATGTTAGCCTTATGAACAGAGTATGGTCTTTAGGGTAGGCTAGAATTAGCTTAGCATAGACCATTGGCAAAAGGTATATAAGATAGACTAATTTGTAGTAGGAACTCTATCAAGTTCTCTTGTGTTACTCAATACAAGAGTGTATTTTTTACTCAACACAGAGTCTAAGTCATAACACTCAAGACCTTAGAGTAGGTCAAGAAAAGGAATCTTGTATAAGGTTTATACAAGAGAACTTGATAGAGAACTCTGTACAGGATTGTCTACCTTATATACTAAAAACTCCATGGTCTGTGCTAACTACTTCTAGCCTACTCTAAACAGCCATGTATTTGCCTTAATGTCAACATGTGTTAAACATGTTATATGATATTATCCTTCCAGAACCTTCTACTCTGTGACATGTGACTGTGTGACAGTAATGTCACATTAACCCTAACCCTAAGTCCCAAAAAATAAAACTGAAAGAAAAGAAAATAACAAATGAGAAAAGGAAAAATAAAATAGTTAGAGTCTACTGTCTTGAACTCTGACATCCATGCTGCTAGTCTATTTGTGATCAGTTTATACAGGAGAATAGTGGAGGTTCTTAAAGTACCATCTGATGTAGAGATTTCCTTCTTAGAAATATTTGTTTACAATTTGATTAAAGTAGTAGTTAGTAGTCTAGATAGTCAGTAAATAGTATGAGATGGGACTTAAAGAAGGCCCACTAACACTTATCAAGATTGAGTTAAGTTTTGAGTATGAGTCTAAAGAGGAAACTAGCACTGGTTCTATCCTACCTCTTTATACTTCATCACCTTCTACACCATCACTAATTCCAATTGATTCACCTCTAACCTATTTCAATATGAGTCAATATGACTTACAATAAATAATCTGACAGTAACAAGAATAGCTTGTAATAATGTAGATACAAATCCAAGTACTATTAGCAGGAGAAGAAATAGCATAGAGAGAAGTAGTAGCACAAGTTCTCTGATCCAACACCAGATCAAATATAAAAGTAGCTAAGCCATAAACATTCAATAGAGAGGCGAACAAGATGTTTGGTTTTTTGATAGTATGGAGACTATATATTAGAATGAGAATGAGAGAAGTATTAGTAGAAGAATAAGTACAGTAGGTATTGTTATATATACAAGATAGATCAGCAGACATTTGGGGAAAAAATGTAATAGAAGATTTGGAAAGAGAATTATTAAATTAGGAAGCAGTAGGAGAATTTTTGGCAGATCTAAAAGAAAAGTTTAGAGTGAGGAATAACAAAATAATGAAAATAACAGAACTAAAGAAGATGGAGCAGGAAAATAGAATGATGAAAGAATTTGTGTAAGAATTTAGAAGAGCAGTAAGAGATAGTGAATATAAAAGAAGACTATTAATAAAGAAATTCAAAAGAGATATGAATGGAGTAATCCAGCAAAGATTTATAGAGTCAGAATGCCAACCCAGGAGTATTAAGCAGTAGTATAAGAGAGCAACAAATTTGAATAGATATTAGAGAGAGAGTAGAAGAGAAGAGGAAAGGTTAAAAAACAGGAGAAAGATAAAAGCTTCAGCACTAAGACAGAATATAGCAATAAATATTGTAGAAACACAAAGATAAATTGTCTTTAGCCTCAGATTTGGCTAAGAAAATAGAAGATTTAGCAGTAGATACTGGTAGAGCTTGCACTAATGAAGGAAATTAAAAGGACAAATATAGCTGTAGTGAACCTAAATCAATGAGCAGTGTTTGCACTAAGACAAGATCTATATACCATGGATGTAGATCAAGAGAGAAATTGTTATAGTTGTGGAGGTTTTGATCATATTGCAAGAAATTGTAAGAATTAGGAGATAGTAAGATAAGGAAAGAGGTTGGAATATAAGGATAATTCAAACAATGGCAATAATAATAGATAATACATCTTGCTGTAATCTGAACAATGGAAATATATTGAGTGTTATAATTGAAGACTCAAAGTGTTAAGTCAACAAAAGAACCTTGTATTAGGAACAATACAAGAGAACTCAATAGAGTTCCAAGTACAAAAGTGTCTACCTCATATATGTTAGACTGTTAGTCTGTGTTACACTAAACCTAGTCTACTCTAAAGACTATATATTTTCCTTAAAGTCAACATGTGTAATACATACTATATGTCATTATTTGTTTCAGAACATTTTACAATGTTCTTTATGATACATGATCATGTGACTATAAACTTGTGACAGATATGTGACAGTTTGTAATAATCACATATAATGTCATATTAATCTTAAGTCTAAAAAATAAAATAAAATAAGAAAATAGAAATAAATAGAGTTTATCATTTTTGATTCTGACAGCAGGAATCCATTCAGATTTGTCTTTGATGTCTTCATACTCTAACTAAATTACCTTGTAGAAGAGCTTGTATACTTATTAGTGATTAATTCTGGAGTTGACTATCTGCAAGATTTTGTACTTGGGTTTTCCATCAATCATGACCAGTGTGGAGGCTAGTTATATTCTCTTGAGAAAAATATTGGATATGGTAGGTCTAAGCATAGACACATAGAAAACTAGATGAACAGGGTATATAAACTTTGAAAGATAAAGAGTAAATGATAAAATACTAGGCTAGAAGATAATTCCATAGGGTCTAAGATATTTTTTGGATAATTTCTTTGAGAGCTGAGTAGTCCTAAAGAATTGAGCCTCAACAAAGACTTTATCACCTACTTTAAAAATCAGGTGTGGAGAAACATCATATATTAGTAGACTTTTAATAATACTATTAGAATGTAGTGATTTTAGCTTTGAGAGTATTCTGTAACTCACTGAGATTTATAACAAAGTCATGAGCTTGGAAAGAAGCAATATTGTATTCAGAATAAATGGAAATATTCAGATAATATTCCTTATTAGCAAAGAATGGAGAGGCATTAGTGGTAATACTAAGAGTATTGTTACAAGAAACCTCTGTAAGCAACAAGAGTTCAGACCAGTTTTCTTACTAGTAACTGCAATATATACAAAGATATTACTCAAATGTCTGATTCATATATTTGGTTTGTCCATTATCTTTGGGATAGTAGCCTGAAGTAAAGTGAAGCTATATGTTCAAATCAGTATTTAAAGAATAAGGAAAGTTCAACACAAACTCTGAGCCTCTGTTGGAAGTGACATGGAAAAAAACACCATGTTTTGAGAATATATAAAGAACAAACAGATGTAATGGTGTTATAGGCAAAAATAAAAATTATTTGCTTGGTAAGCTGATCAACAATGGCCAAAATAATATTAAACTCAGAGAATGATGGAAGTTTCTCAATGAAGTCTATAGAAATGAAATTATATGGTCATTTAAGGATAGAAAGTTGCTTAAGGGATTTATAAAACTTGTGATGCTAAAGTTTGGATTGTTTACAAGTAACATAGAATTTGCTGAATTGTTATATATCAGCATAGAAACTAGGCTAGAAATAACTATGGCAAACTAGTTTCAGTGTTTTGTTCTAACAAAAGTGGTTAGTAAAGATGTAATCATGATTATACTGGAGAACATATGTATAGAGATTACTAGCAGATAGTACATAGATTTTGTTATCAAGACAAAGAAAACTGTTGGAGTCTATAGACCATTGGCTCTCTGTGAAGATGTGTTTTGTAGCAGTTGGATTACTAGAAAGGGCCAAACAAATATCTTGGTACAGAGTATTAAGATTAACAATTATAACTGTATGAAAGAAAAAAAAAAGAAGATAGTAGCTTAAATAGAGGCCATAACTTGTCCTTAAGTAAAAATAAATTTGAAGTTATGAGAGTTGACTGTAGTATAGTTAGTATTCCTCTCTTTAGGGTAGATATTCTATTATTTGGAAAAAGTATTCTGTTTGGTACCAAGATGACTAGAATAAAACCTAATAACAAAGTTGAACTGAAAAAGAGGTACTAAAACCACTGTACTTGCCTCTAGGTCAATACTTTGGTAGCAGAATAAAAACTTTAAAAATGGCAAGTAATTCCTTGTTATGTGTATCATAATTCAACTCTGCTGTAATGAAAGTGTAGAAGTTAAAGACAACTAGATGAACTTTATTCTCTTTATTTACAATAAAAAAAATCATAGTGAGAGCATAGTCTGAAGCATCAATTTTCTACATATTAGGGGTCTAGTGTGTGAAAATGGATATAGAGATGAATACCTTCTTAAGAGAATTGAAAGCATTATAATAAAAAGAATTGAACTTCCAAGCAATGTTCTTCTAGGTAAGATATGTTAATGGAATGATGATATTTGAGTAGTTAAAGATAAACTAGTAATAAAAATTTGCAAAATCTAAGGAGAAATGTCCTTGACTTTCTTTAGTTCCAGCTAGTCTTGAATAATCTTTACTTTGTTGTTGGACATGATAAGGCCAGAAGAAGAAAAGATGTATCCTAGATATTTTACTGACTTAAAGTAGAATTCACATTTTTCTGCTTTGGTATAAAGCCCTGCTTTGCAGAGATATTTGAATACTTCCTTAACATGTTACCAATGTTTAGACATATTGTTTGAGTAGATAAGTATATCATCTAGATAGATCATAATACAAACATCCAAAAGATTAGAAAAGAGGTTATTTATGAATTGCTGAAAGGCTATAGAAGTATTGGTAAGATTAAAGAGTATTACAGACCACTCAAATAATCTATAATGTATCCTAAAAGTAGTCTTCCATTCATCACCATTGGCAATGTAAACTAGATGGTAAGCATGGCAAAGATCTATCTTTGTATATACTTAAGCTTTGCAGGGTGAGTTAAACAGATCAGAAATAAGTAGAAATAGATAATAATCCTTTTTAGAGATATAATTGAAACTGAAAGAGTTGATACAAAGGTGTAGTAAACCATCTTTTTTCTTGACAAATATAACCAGTACATCATGCAGAGATAATATTAGTCAGATAAAATCCATGTTGAGGCTTTCTTTAATGAATTTCTTTATAGTTGTTTGTTCAGATGTTAAAAGAGAGTATATAGAGCTAACTAGAGATTGAGTACTTTCTTCCAAGTTGATTTGGAGATTATAAGAACAATAAGGAGTGAGGACTTTGGCTTTTACTTTACTAAAGACATCAGTGAATTTGTGATACTTGGAAAGAACATTGGAAAAGTTAGAAGTTTCTGCAACTTGTGCTGAGTTGGCCTAAATATCTGAAGAGTGAAAACATCATTGAAATTTGCTAAAGCATAGAAGTTTTGATGTGTGAAGAAATGCCATAGCACTAATGATAGTGATATTAGGTCACTCAGAAATAGATATACAAGTCTCAGATGCAGATATAAGAACTATGGGGTCTAATAATTATAAAGAAGTGTCAGGAGATGACAGAGATGCTAATGACGTGTTGGCTGCAATATGAAAGGAAGCAAGATTTTTCTATAAAGATGAATATGATATTAATTTATTTACCCAGTCAATTAGTGGATTATATCAGGCAATCCAGTTGTGTTCAAGAACCAAAGAGTAAGAAAAATCTAGTAAAGTAATATAAAAGTCCAGAGTCATATAATCACTAGTAGGAAAGACTATAGGCAACATAGCAATTTCAGAAATATTAGTATTTGATAAACTATCAAATAAGTGGAGAACAACTAGTAGAGTTATGGATATTTTCAAGTGGTAAGTAACTATAAATTTTGAGTCTATAAAATAGTGGGTAGACCTAGAGTTTATAAAAGCTTGAAACAAGGCTTTATTAAGATAATCCTAACTAAGAATCAAAGAAGAAGTAAGAAAGACAAAGAATAAATGAGGATCAGAAAGAGTGGATATATTGAGTTAGATAAAACTTGTTATTATACAGAGAAGTTCAATATAGCCTTCAGTCTATATATGTTATGGGTATTCGGACACTAACAATTTTTATTTTATTTTCTTTTATTTTTTCTGATTTTACTTTTCTTTTTCTTTACTTTATTTTCCTGGAAAAACGATGAAGAAGACACATGACAAGGAAGTCACATGACAGGTCACAAGCCTAGAACATGGTGGAATAGTCTGGAAGATGATGTCAGGGCACATGGAGTACACATGGTAGCCTTGAGTAAGAAATGAGGCAGACATGAGGATGGAGCATGGACTATAGGGCAGGGTTAAATAGTAGTAGCACGGACCAGGAGACATTTGTATAAATAGGACTCTAATTAAGAAGAGGCTCCTTGTCGAGTTCTCTTG
>Ga0157364_1007889_pt1 | contig 11028 bp, 4 predicted proteins | sample AttsexASBM2_FD_111476 | JGI IMG/M metagenome (GOLD analysis project Ga0157364, IMG submission 111476) | Fungus gardens microbial communities from leaf cutter ant in Ribeirão Preto, State of São Paulo, Brazil - Atta sexdens ASBM2 | ecosystem: Host-associated > Fungi > Mycelium > Unclassified ... | reverse complement strand
TGATAATGAAATGCGGATGATGACAATGATGATTGGATGTTACAAATGTCAATTTTGACATTTGTAATGAGTTTAGACATTACGAATTTCATAAAACTTGATAACTCATTTTATCAAGCAATGAAATGGTATAACTGAATGCATAAATATTAATCTTATTCTTTCCGTCGTAATATAAGTATTACGTATAAATAATCACTTGAAAATATAAGACTATCATAGTTGTTAATTCCGCATTTAAGAAGATCCTTAAACTCAAACTCCAATGAAATCGTTGTTTTATCGATAAAATATGACACATCTTTATATACTACTACATCAATATCGCACAAACACAAATTTTTGTAGAAATGATAGCGATATTTAATTAGAGAAACGAGTTTGTTATAGAAACAAAGAAAAAGGATGCCAAAAAAAGGATGACGTGATATTATAGTTTGATAGAAAAATGGATCGATCAGTTACTATTGCGAATAATTTTTCATTATTCGTTAATATAACAAATAATACAAATGAAAATAATCAGTATTGTTAGCAAATAAAAGTGTATCAAAAAATAAGTTAAGTTTTACATAAAGTCTAATTCCAAGACATTGAGAGAAAGGATTTTGTCAATTTAACAAACCACTAGTATCTTTAACAAATGATTTGTAGATATTGACAACAATTATTGTTTTAATATGTATTTATTGTGATTGATGCTAGTCATTTCAATATCTGTTATTCCAATCAATTGTCAGTAATAGAAGCAATGTTATGTAAAACTTAACCTATTTTTAGACTTTTATATGCTGATTACAATACTGATTATTTTCATTTGTTCCATGTATTTGTTACATTAATGAATAATGAAAAATTATTTGCAATAGTAACTGATCGATCCGGTTTTTTACCAAACTATAATATCACGTTCTTTTTTCGTCATCCTTTTCTTTGTTCTTATAACAAATTCATTTCTCTCAATATGTTGTTCCTTTGTGTAATTTATTATAGTTTGTAGCCTTCAATTTCATAAATATAGATATTGCAGAGTTTTCATGTTAAGCAAATGTTGTCCAGACTTAATAGCTCTAGATTTCATTTTGGATTAAGAAATAATTTAAAAAACTTACAATTTCAAAAATTTTTGTCGTTTTCTCGGCAAATAAATTCCAAGTTGTAAACATTTATTAATATGTATACTTCAAATTCTGAAGGATTTTCAAATTTATAAAAGTAATATATACAATATCGTTCTACAAAAATTATTGCATTCAATCGATAAAACAGACAATTTTAGACTCCCCTAGAAAGCTCAAATGAACTCTAAAGTTGTTTGTATTATCGATTAAACGCAATAATTTTTTTATAACAATTATTTTTTCCTCTTTTATAGATTTGAAAATCCTTTTCCAAGATTAAAGTATACTGTTTCTTAGTTCAATATGACGTCAGAGCTGTCAATATCGTAACATTTCCTTGATATAAAGGCGTTGCAATCTGTACTTACAAAATTGTGGTCCACAGACTAACAACACACTGTTTGCACGGACAAACAACAGTTCTTATAATTGAATCTAAACATCCAATGTGTCGCATTTTATCGATAAAACAGCAATTTCAGAGTTCAGGCTTCACTTTAGGATCAACCTTAAAATTACATCATATTATATTTCTTAGCTTTATAATTGTCATCTTAAAAATAATTATCTTTATGAGTTATTATATCTTGATAAAATGCCTCATTATTTTAATAAAAACAATCCTTATCCGTTTACAACGAACTTAGAACATTTGATACTCAAAATTCTTTCAAGATTTTAATTCTATGGACTACTACAGTGAGACTTAAATATATATATTCAATAAGCGATCATAATTTATACAAGTAATGTCTGAATAATTTTATTTCTGTAGACCGAGTGAACTTTATGTATTGAAACATTGAGAATGATCCAATCGAGGTTAAAACGTCTATATATTATATATTTTATATTTCTTACTTTTGTTTATTATTTACGTTGAATAATTTATTAAATTTTTGTTCAATATATCTTTTATAAATACTAATGATATAATTTTTTGGGTTCGTAGCTCTCTTTCGTTATACTACATTGAAAATAAGATTTGAATGACTATAAGAAACGTGAAAATATTGTGCTCGCGTAAAGTTATTTTTAAATGTCAAAAATATAAAAGCTTTATTAAAAAATTCCCTCATTAACGCAGTCGATGCACTGTGCGATAACATGCGAAACCCGTTTCGTTCGCGGCACACGTGCACTAACTGCACTGCGCCCATTATCGTTTCTATGTGCTTCTTAGAGTAAGTTTAGCATCGGGCTTTATGTTACCGGTCTGTACAATGTTATTTTAACCGCGGACGAAAAAGATCGATAAAATCTTTAAAATGTTTCAACATTGATAATTTTCCTGCAAACGATTAAAAATTATATTATAAATGTAAGAACGTATCCTTTTATTTTAGTTTTCAATTAATTTTACTTTAAAAGCTTTTTAATTGGCAGGCTATTTTACAGAATAGTTCAAATATTTTTAATCAAATAATCAATCTTTGAATCTTTGAATCAATCACTCTTGTGAAATCTTTTTTTTTTATTCATTGTTGTGCTCTATTTTCAGTACCTAACTACAAATACTTAAAAAATATCTAATCTTTGATGATAAAATGAATCTTTGATGATAAAATCTGCTTTAACGTTATTTTTACATCAAAATGATGTTGATAGCTTATTTGTTAGGTATGATCTACATATTTTATGTGTCTGCACATAATATTTACTTATTATACATTTATTTTATACGCATATAAATATTTTATGCAAATAACTAACATATAAAATACAAAGTAACACTTGTAAAACCATTCTAGTAAAAAATTTTTCATGCATAAGTATGTATAAATATGTATAAATATACTTACAAAATATTCATAAACATGTATCATATATGAAATATGTTCATACATATTCATACATTCCTTTTTCTTTTGTAAAATTACTTTTTAATAGAAATAATAATAGTAATGCAAAAATATTTAAAAAATTAAAGGAATAATTTTGCATTATTCGTTTTGGAAAAAAAACAAGTTTCGAAAAATGTAAAAAAATTACTTGTACACAATTATGCATAATTTTATATATAATATAATTATATGTAAGTAATTTTTTTACATTTTTTTCAAATTTGTTTTTTTCTAAAACAAGTTGTGAAAATTTTTAAATATGATGATCTCAAAATGTAATACAAATTTGTAGCAATTACAAAGTTGTCTTAGTGCAGGAAAGTCCAAACTAAAATGTGGTATACATATATACACATACCGGTACACAAGAAATGATACTTAGGTATACACATAGGTATCAGTAAAAAAGTGTCTCAGTTCCTAGATACATAAATTCATACTTAATTAATCATAGTACTCAGGAACTGATTGACACACTGATATTCCGAATAATCATTCAAATATATATTTCTCACCTTGATGTATAGACATAAAGAATCTATGCGGAATCTTTGGTTTAGTATCTAAGATAGATAAATGTTAACCAAGGATGAAAAAGAGCTGACGACATATCTCGAATGTCGGTTTTGTCAACGAGATATGTTGAGTGAGAGTTTTTTTAAATTCGTAAATCGAGAAAATCCTTCCTTTAATATACTTATTAATATACTTTAAAGAGAAACTATCTATAAGAACGACAACGAAATATTTACATATATCGCAATGGAGTCAATAATCGTGCAAATTCGAGTCGGTATTTTGTCTGGAACGTCACGTCTAGATTGCACGTTCCCTGTGCGCACTGAGCATTTGCGTGGCCAACCTTATTTCCGCCGGACGATAAAGAATACCGAGACTGAGATTCTCGTTGAATCCGCAGCCGTAGATCTTAATGTAACATATACACGGACATAGTCTTCCCCATGAAACAACGTTTCCTGTATCTCTGAGAGCGGAAGTTTTCGTAAACGTATCGCCAGAAAACTCGTTCCTTCTGTCTAGCGAACTATCGTCTGATAGTTTGCTAGACCTAAGACCAACAAACACCTCATCATTTCCGTAAATCGAAAGGCACTTAGACGAATCAAATCTTTCCTGTTAACTTTACGTAATCAAAGTAATTGCGCACAAGAATAACCGTAGACCTGCAACATCTACATGTTGAGATTAATTTGAACATTAATGTTAAAAAAATATGAAGTTTATATTACAACGATTTTATTTCTTATTCATAGAAGTGCACGAGATGAGATGGTTCAGTTTTACTTAGCCATCTTCTGCTATCTTCGTAATAATTAAGTGCATAAAGATCAACAAACAAAATGAAAATGTGATGATTTAGACAAAGTAATTACAAATATACAAAAAACAGATCTTATGTTTCATATATAATATGTCTTTAAATTATAACTTTTTCTTTTGTATTTTGATTTTATTATTTTTTATTCAAAAAACCATGTATTTTACAAATAAATACTAATTCGATACGTGATTAACTCGCATTCGCAACATACTGAATGTTAGCAGTTGAAGTGTACCATAGAATTTTCACGATAAACCTCAATACAAATCATACCCTAAAAACTCCATGGACGGTGATTAATATCACAAAATAATACATTTTCAAATATATGAATATAAATATAAAATGTAATTAACAGACTACTATATTAAATAAATTAATGAAACCTCGGAAATTGCCTCTCTTTCTGTAAAAGTAATAAAATCGCTAATTGTAGTTCACCCAGAATTTTTTTTTTTTTCGATTAAGTTCGCTTCTCTTGCGGAACGGCAAACGAAACGCGGTTTCACACCCGGTTTCCGTTTCGAGGCGGACGCACCGCGCAGCGCAGACACGAAGCAGGGATGAGCGCATCGCAGCAGCAGAAGGAATGCAAGAGCCCAGGAAACTAAAATACAGCGAGCTAACATTAGACGGACGCGATAGGCATCCGCGATATTTTATTTTTACGATTATGCTGCATTCCCTCTTCCTCTCCCGCTTTAAAAACCTGACCATAAGAAAAGTGACGTTTTACCAATACATTATGTCGAAATGTCATTGGCCCCGGAAAAGAAACAGACCATAAAGGAAGAAATTCGTGCCGTCGCGCTGTGAAAGAGTAAGTCTCTCGAGCGGGTCAAAAACATTTTGTAGGAATTGCACATATAAGGAGTAATTAATTTAGCTAATTAACTCACGCGAACGTAGCTCGCGTGGCGATCTATCTCGAAAAGATACTAGCGTGTCAAGATATAATGAGACGTAATTGCCAATGTTGTACATTTGACTATTGAATGTACGAATATGTTATACATAATATTATTTATGAAGCGTAACGATTATTACGCTGCAAGTGCTATATTTCATAAATATAGATAATTCAATCTTCGAGCGGATTACAAAGATTTTCTTGCTGCTAGGCGAATAAAATAAGCTAAGAGCGAATAAAAAAATACAGATCAAGGACATCGAATCCTCGGACAGTGACGATCTATAAGCGTCGTTGTTTCAAGAGACCACCGGGAAGAATCGGTTCGAGGGCGGCCTTCGTGACGCTTCAGTGGAGCGAATGAGCATTAGGCAATCGAATCCGCCCGTAAATTGCGTCGTAGAGTAAGCAACGATCTTGCGTCAATGTCAATCGACGGAAGACGAATCATCCAATTTTGCAACGGACGATTAATAACTGATCGACGACGATGACGACGTCGACGCCGATGCCGAACAGTTGATGGCGCCGACACACTCTTCGTGCGATCGGATCGTAAGAACGTTCCTTGGTGTTATGCGTTTATAAGCCAATGGGCTCCGTACGTCTCCGTAATAGCAAAGATTTCTTGCGTGTCACGGTAGAGATCGATCAGAAGATGGCTCGATGACAAAGACTTTTTAATAAGATGACATAAAAGGCCAGTTCTTTTTAGCTCAACTACTTGCAATGAAATATCATGTGAAATAGGATAACGCCAGCAAATTCGCCGCGATTTACATCGCAGAAGTCAGAAAAAATAGAAAGAGATAGGGGTAATTTTCCCGCAACTACTCTGCCTTTATATTATATTATTGTGTTATGATTTCAGTTTCTTACTGTTAATATCAATGAAATTATTGTAAGTTGAATCGATTTGTTACTGTGTTAAATAGCGCCATCATAAATTACAATCTACGTAAAATGATTCCTGTAGGCCGTACAAAAGACTTATTTCGTGGTTATTTCGTGATACATGAGTGTAGAGAAATAAAGCATGTTGTATAACAAAACACAAGTACTTTGCTCTTGTACTCTTTGTTTAGTTGTTTAGTTTGTTTTCTTGTACAACAGGTTTCACCTGTTTGAAAGATATGACATTTTTAACGAACGAGATTTATGTCAAAGCATACAAAGTGCGCAGATCGAATTCAGTGCACTAAATACAATAAATGCATTATATGAAATATGTAACTTCATATCATAACACTTGTAATACGTGGAAAGATTATAATTATTGTTTATTACTTCGTATACGTATTTATCATTCTTATTCCTTAATAAAACTTTTTATAAAATTTTATAAATTATTGTGCGCATTTTATAAATTATTGTGTCTTTTACGTCTTATTTATATGCATTATTTGTAAATTTTTTATGAGCCATACATACCTCCCCCCCCTCTCCCTCTTCCTGTAAGTAGCCTATATCCCACTTCTGGGATATACGGCAAAAATGCAAGGATTTAAAAAAGTTCTTTTTTTAACCCTTATACGAAATATAAATATTTCGGATTTCTAATATTTTTTTCATAATAGACAGTACAAAGTTTTTACTGATATAGTTCGTTTACTTTAAACGTAGTAAATAATACTTAATAAATTAAGTTTTTGATAAGTGCAGCATATATACCGAAGTTACCCTATATTTTCAGGAAAAATGTATGGAATTATTTTGTACTTTTTTAAATATTAATTTTTTTACTAGACTAGTTTTTGTGATAATTGGAGGTGTTAAAAAAATCTTATTTATATATATAATTACAACTCTGTAAAATGAATTTACAAAATTATAGAATATATTGTACAGAATATATCTATAACAGAAAACAATTTTAATTCTTTTTAATCAATTTCATTTGTCTTAAATAGATCAATATATAAATTAATTCATCACTATGAGATTAAGAGGACAGTAAATTTTTTTGAAGATGTGAAACGCGTTTTATATTATCCTCAACGAGTTCATATTAATAATGTACTATAAATCATATTAATTTCTCATTTTAAATGAGAACAAATTTTTGAAGATTTAACAATGCGATAATAAACGTCCGTATAATAAACATCTCACAAGATGAATATATTTACATGATATATTCAGTTGGAATTTTGTTTTCGGATATTTGCTCTAAATAAATTATAAGATACTAAAAATGCACGCGACATTTACGACGTTGAAAGACAGCATAATTTGTTGATCAACAAAGTCTATAAACCAAATAATGTGGATATGAGTCCTTGAGCCGTTATAAAAGGAAAGGGAAAGACACAACCAGTCCTGCAGTGCAACTTGCAATTTTGCATTGATATTTATATTACAGTCACATTATTGACATAGCAATTATGCGTTCAATATTTCTGAACTGATTTTTTACTCACGTCTATACTGAAAGAAAAGATTGGTTGCAGCAGCCAATTTTTGGTTGCATTAGCATATTCATGATGTCAAGGATTTCGATAGGTTAATGCAACAAAAAATTGCTACACCTAATTAAAAATGCTATGCCATATTCAGCTAATCTTTTCTTTCAATGTAGCAATTAACACGCCGTTTACTAAAGGATTTATAGGCTTCTTGACTTTTGTACACATCATTTCCTTTATTACAACGCAAAATTTTTATAAAATAAAAATATTTATTTTTTGTAATACAAAATATCTTTTTCTCTTTTTTCATTATATTATATACAAGGAGGACCATTTTAATTTATCCAGTCGATTCTTTCAAAATCTGTAAGTTTAAGACAAAAATGTTTCAGACAAAAGTTTATGACTTCAAGGAGGAAAGAAGCCCGAACAGAAATAAATCTAGCAAAGGTAAGTCAAGACCTAGCCACTAGAGATAGTACCGATTAGATAAGTTTTCTAACTTGTCATTAGACAGATTTCTTAATATGAAAGAAATTGTCTAGTGACTGCTTAGTCATTAAGATATAAGACTAAAGCCGGAAGCACAATGGAAAGTACAGACAATAGGAACAAGATATATAATAACAAATTTCAACCTATCAGAAAACCATATATACTAGAGTAGACACTTTCTGATTACAATATTTTAAGTAACCTGGGTTTAAGAACATCTTCTCAAAGTCACCAACTTCCTTTCCCCCTAAAGCCATAAAACTTTTGTCTAAAATATTGTCTTAAATTTTGAGAAAATCGATTGGATATAAAATTAAAATGGTCCGCCTACAAATATATTTCAAATAAATGGATATTAATGGATATAAATGGATATAAATGGATATAAATGAATATTTCCTGCATATTTCAAGATGTTTATATAAAACAGCAATTTAATACAGCGCTATACATAAATTGGAATAAAAATTTTTAATATTTCGTTAATATAATAATTTATCTTTGAATGTAGAATACACTTAAATTTCTCAATAAAAATATTTACAAATTATTGATTTGTAGACGTGCCATTGGTATATAGGCTGCAGCAGCGGTTCGATAAATCTAAGCGTCATGGCACATTATTGCTTTCGCCGATTTAGTATGACGAGATGAAGCGCCATTATGCTATTGGTCGTGGCCACACGCAGAGATAAACTATTCCTGGCTTTAATCCATCACATTTGGATGCCCCAAGATGAGTTTTAATTCTACGCTGTTACATTTAACTGGCTATTCGGCTGGCTTTTATGGTTTTCTCGGACGGTTCCGCGTTTCAGTACTCCGTGCGATCATATTACGTGCGAATGAAAAAAAGAGATGTATAGTCTTGTATTCACCTATTCCGATTCGTGCGATTCGGTTCTTACATGATATCCACGCCGTATTCCCCGAGTCCAGTACGCCATATCGAATTCGCGGAAAATCAATCGACGAACGTTACAGCTCGCGACTGCACACAAAGGTCGCAGAGAGTTAATTGAATTTCGTGCGATACAAGCGCGAGAGCTCTCTCTTGTACGGAGAAGCTCCAAACATTAGAAAGAATCGCTACACCGATATGTTGGAGGAAAAAATGTAGTATTCTATTTAATTACTTAATATTTCGAAGAAAATGGTTTTTAAGAAGATACAAAATCTGCTGTTGATAAACGGAACATATAAAGGAACAAAATAAGTATAAGAAGTGCGCGCGGCTCCTATCAATTGGTTTCTTCCGCGCAACAATTTGTGAAGTAACTTTTGCGCTACGTTTTTGCAATATCTACGGATAATAAGCTTTCTTGTTAGAGCGTTGTGCACGAGATCTTGCACGTGTAGCTAGCACGTACACTCCACGCTCCATTCTCTTAACGGTTTCGCGATCTCGACGATGACTATTATGTTTGAACGAAGCAAGGAACTTCCGGTCACTGTGAGAATCCGCTGCGCCGAGAGTCATTTCCGTTATCGTTTCGCTTCTTCGTGAATATTCACTTTTCCTTACTGTCCCCATATCTCGCTTATCTCACAATGATCGATTCTGAAAGGTCGCGATTCTGAAAAAACGCGCAATCGCAAGAACATTCGTATGCGATAACAGGTTAATAACGAATGTCCTCTCAGTGAATTAATTACATTAACAGTCGATTGACTGCCAAATGCATTATTTAATTATGGCGGTCTAACTAGTAATAATGTTTCAATTGCACACTGAAAGAAAAGATTGATTGCTGCAAATTAGATGGTAAAATATAGCACAGCATTTTTAATTGGCTGCAACAGCCAATTTTTGTGTTGTGTTAATCTATCTGCAATGGCAGTATAGAATTTCGATTGACTAATGATTGACGAACAAAAAAAAAATTGGCTGCTGCAACCAATTAAAAAATGCTATTTTACTATTTAATTTGCTGCAGCAGCTAATCTTTTCTTTCAGTATAACAATGCTGATCATTACACGAGTGATTATACAAGACACACACATATATGAAGTACATAGAATGTATTTTGGTGAGATAAAAAAGAGAATTTCTGGTTATCATGATTGGACTCTTTTATACTTAGAATATTTAATGGACGTTAAATAGAATTTATTTAGTAATGGTCAGATCTATAAAACTTACATTCACGTTTCTTTTATTAAAAAATTATGGTTTAATTAAATTTATCATCATCAAGCAATTCTGATATATTTAATAGCAAGGAATTAATCAAATGCTTATCTGATAATTTCTAGAAGAATTTTGACTCGTTTTTTAACAAATATACATACTGATTGAATCTATCAGTTTCAATTTATCAATCGATCTTTTTTTTTTTAATACAGTTTCCAAATATACAAGATTCTTTTTATTCTTTTATTTTTCAAATTCTTTGAATTTAATTTGTTTTTACTATTATATTAGTTTACTGCAGTTTATTATTAAAAAATACATTAGCATCGTATTATATTATTATATTATATTTATAATATGGAAAAAAACTCGAATGCTCAGTTAATAATTTGGCAAAATGCATTTTACAGGTGATTCTCCTACGTTAAATTAATGATTGTGCAGAAAGAGGAGACGAAAGAAGATCGAGAAATGTTTACGGAAATGTGCACACGCGTTTCCTGTTTCCTCACGCATTTTCCTGTTTTCTTCGCGACGCGTTATTGTTTTCCCTCCAACTAAAGGACAAATAAAGATGAGTTATATAAACGATGGAGAATAACGTTGATTTCGCTTAATTCTCGTTAGAGACGTTTCCGGGACGACTGGCGTCGTCCGTCTTTGTGACGATCATGGCGCGACACTTCGGAAGTTACGAAAGTGACAAGTTATCGATCACAAACACGAAATGTCACGCAAACGAATTTCACGCTCTCTCTCTCTCTCTCTCTCTC
>Ga0157364_1007888_pt1 | contig 11029 bp, 5 predicted proteins | sample AttsexASBM2_FD_111476 | JGI IMG/M metagenome (GOLD analysis project Ga0157364, IMG submission 111476) | Fungus gardens microbial communities from leaf cutter ant in Ribeirão Preto, State of São Paulo, Brazil - Atta sexdens ASBM2 | ecosystem: Host-associated > Fungi > Mycelium > Unclassified ... | reverse complement strand
TTATATATATATATATATATATATATATATATATATATATATATATATATATATATATAGAGAGAGAGAGAGAGAGAGAGAACAATGATTATTCTTTATCACATTATAATGTAATTAATATAATGAAAGCATCAAACGATTAAATGAATAAAGGAGTTAAAGTCATCATCATTAAGCACATTTTAATATGTCTTTCAAAGTATTCCCGATTTACTCTGCACTATCAGTAATTGTGACATTGATTAAAGGCTCGATTTATGTTTCGATGTTGCATCGTTTGCGAATTATGACCGATAATTAATTTACATGGTTAAAATTTCAAGTTGCATTGTTAAAATTTCTAATTGATAGCAGGCGAATCAGCAATTTGTAATTAAATTCCATTGTTAAATATAATTATGCTTTGTATATTTAATACAAAATCATTTATATATTTAAACTTTAAATGTTCTTGGAAAGTATCCTAATTTGAGTTTTAGTTTAAACTATTCCACCAGTTTAAGCTATTTCACGAACCTTATTTTCTTCTTTAACAATATAATTTTACTGTTTTAGCATATTTTAATTTTATAAATGTATCAACAAATATATAATTTATTTTGCGATAGTAATGTATGTAATAATGTAATTGAATTAAAATTAATTATTTATAAAAATCTTTACGAGAGAAATCACAAATCTTTGCTAAATGGTTTAAATTATAATGCTATAAGTAAAAAATACCAAATATATTTTTTAAAAGTATAATATATATGTAGCAGAGACACTGCTACCTAAGAACATGTTGTATCTTGGGACACATTAATTATTTTTTAACAATAGATTTTTAATATTAACAGCTCAGTTATATTACTTCAGTTGTAATTTATTTTTAATCTAAATAATTACGTGTTCTGTATAGTTTGTACAGTTTAGTTTTTACCGACAAATATTGTTTCTTCTTTGTAAGTATTTTTCATGTATATTTTTTTCTCTAATTCTTTTACAAATTTTTATGAGAAATTTAAATTTACTATAAGATTCTCTATGTAAAGATATTATTTTTAAAGATATTATTTAGCATATTTGAAAAGTTGCATTTATTATTTCTGTTTAATTTCAGTAGTCTTATATTTTAAGCAAAATTGTTATACTTAGAGATATGTGTACATAAGAACTCATTTAATATCTTTAGAATGATACTAGATATATTATTCTTTATTTTTTTACCTTCTTTACGTTTAATTTACTTTGTTATATTTTATGAGGTATTGATTTTATATTACAATATTAAACGATTAAACTTCTTCATTTATTTATTACAAACATCGTCTAAAATTATCTTTATTGCTAATAGTTTAATTGTTGTCGATTCAAATAGAATTAAAACTGTTCTTTCCTAAATTTATGTTTTATATATCTTTAGCTATAACACATTGTCCATTATAGGTACAATTATTTTTTTATCTATAAAGGATGACTTATCAAAAGAAATTGTTAACAGAGATTAAAATATTATTCCAAAATGCTATAAATGCTATATTTATTTAAGTCATATACATTCTCTGTATTTATAAACAACATAAGAAATAAAATAAAAATAGTTAAAAAAGTCTAAAAATTAAAATATAAAAGTGTACACTTAAGTACACTTGTTTGTAAAAATTCATGTTATAATTATAAGATATAGATATTTTCGGGAAAGATACAAGTAATATTATCACATGATGCTAGTTTATGCAAGAACATAAAGAAAACGATCATATATTTCCTGATGACATTTCGCGATGATGGGTCACCTGCATATATATAAAATATATATATCATGTATGTATATATTATGTACATATATATATATATACATATAAAACTAAAATTTATGGTGCAATATTCATAAAGGTTTGCCCGAAAAGCAGAAGCGCTAAACCGCGTTTCACGCTTGGCAAGCGATATTCGCCTGCATGGTATGGCGTTATTCATATTTGAAGAAAATACGCTGACCGGCATGTATAAGAATCGTGAAATTGCTTAGCATGGAATATCGATATAAATTTGTGATAACTCGCTGTTCTAAGCTGCATTTATTATTGAAGGAAGTCAAAAGATGCTGTATCAAAAATAAATTTAAACAAATTTATCTTCATTATTTCTAATATAACTGATGGTATATATATATATATATATAATCTTTCTCTTCTTAGTGTAATATCAAGCTCGATCAAATGTATCTCACTATAATTAATCACGATTGTTTATCGCGTAAGGAACGAAACATAGCAGGCCTTTCTGGAATACTCATTTGAGGCAAAAAAGAGCGTACCTGGGATCGGGGAAAGGAGCATTGAACGGAGTACAGAAGAGGCGTGAGGAGTATTGAGGAGAGAAAAAGGAAAGGGCTGGGGGAAAAACAAAATAAAAGAGGAAAACCGCTGGCAATTTTTCACTAGCTTTTTAAAGCGCGGCTTAGGTACTCGTGGAGCGAGTTTGAATCGATTTTTCCAGAGGGGAGAGAGGGCCCATTTTTCTACCGTCTTCTTGTGCCAAACGGCGCAAACTGTACCTATCTCCAGCTGTTTCGCTACTGAACATGGTTGTCGCTCGAAGGCCGAGTTTAGATTGGAATCTAAAATTTCGATACCTCGCACGGCGGTTCCCCTTTTTTCTCCTATCAAGGCAATACTCGTGAAGTTTCGTGAATGCAGAAGTGGTGCATCTGCATGAGCCAAGAATAAATCAGGATGCGAAATCCGAATTTCTTGTCGCAAGAGAAACGGATACGAAGATCTATGCTTTAGAAGAAGCGATTCTATCTTTACGATTTTTACGGATTGAGATTCTTAATTCGCGAAAGAGATGATAAAGTGCGAGATGATAAGTTATTATTAACATAAATATTTTTCCAGAACAATATTAGTGTAAAACAAAGTTTAGACAGTAATAACATTAAATAATTATCAAGCTACATTTATTTCGTCCACTTTTACGATGTATCGTTGCGCAAAATCGCGATACTGTCTCTGACTTTCGTCACGTAAAATCACAGAGCGTAACGTACTGGTTTGCAGATACAATCGATGTAGAGCGCGGACTTACTGACACTTCGCATGCTCGCAAAATGCAAGCTCAATATATTCCTTTTGTTTTGCTCATGTAATTTCCTTGCGAAATCGAAGTTCTGCTGCTGATTATGCCTATTCTTAGACACGAATCCTTGGTGTAGGTATATGATAATTTACCTTTATAAGTGAAGGTAATTTTCATATTACTTGAATATCTGAGAGCATGATTATATTAAAATTATTCTTAGAAGTGTTTTTAGTTGTGTCTATTTAATATAATAAAAGTAATTATTGAAAAATTTTATAACACAATATAACATAAAATTAAGAATTATAAAGGACTCTTCATATTTCACAAATTTAAGAATAAAATATAATGGAAAATAGTTTCCATCACTCCATTCTTAAATTTATGAAAAATTTTTGATATATCGAAAATAAAAAATCATAACATTCTATGTTTCCAAATTTTTCTGTTTAACTATTATTTCGAATTGTGTTAACACTATTATAATAAAAAGAAAATCTTCAGAACAGGGAAGGAAACGTTTGAGTGTTTTATCTATTAATTATCAGTCAGTTGCGCGGAACTTACAAAGAATTTATTATGTTCTTTAAATGCTGTCTATAGAAATGTGTCAAATTAGCTCTTTCGCTGATTTCTGCTGCATAAATGCACGCGGCTTAGCGTTACTGGTTTACCGATACAATCGATCAAGACTGCGGAGATTGACGCGACTTCACCTCCAGTTCGCAGCTCAAGCCCGACTTCGAAGGGTATCGGTGCTTGCGATATTATCGTCATGCATCTATCGACCGGCGAGTTTAACGGAGCGCAAGGTCGCAGGACTCGTGGTAGCTGCCGCGCGATCGCAGAGATATGCGTTATTATTGTTCGCGTCGGTGCATCGTGAAACGTCGGACGATGATGGAAACTCGTAAAACAGCTCAGTTAGGACGAGAGGGCGAGGTCGTTAAAAGTGTAATAAACTTGAGCAAGTCGGTTGATAAAACGAAATATTCCGGATTTCCTTCTATTGCAACTTCTAGGGATTTGATTATGTCTATTTATTGTCGACACTGACGTTTTCCAGAGTGGTGGCTTTTCTTCAGTAAAGCCGTGGGTTAGTACTGCATTTTTATAAATTGCATTTCCGGAAGCGTTAAGATTGTGATATTTGTGACTTTGCAACAATATTCGTGAGTCTTCAATATATATAAATATAAATATAAATATAAATATAAATATAAATATTGTAGTACTTTTTACATTTAGATATATATAGATATCAGTAAAATAAAGAGAAATGTTTCAATGTATGAGGCATTTAAACAAATTAAATATTTTGTGTAACATTGGAAGCTTATAATATTTTTTAACTGATATTTTTATATCAGGTATATAAAAAAAAAGATAAAATATTCAAAGATTATTAAATATTCCTTTGTTAAAATATTTGACGACATTTTAAAATGTATTGTTTTCTTCTTTTTATTGCAAACACAAATACTTCTTTTAAGTATTTTTTAAATATATGTATTAATATATGTTTTATGAAAATTTTATTAATTAATTATATATTTTCATTAATTAAACTTGCGAACAAAAAGAGTAATATGTAAATATACTTATACTTGTAACATAAACCTATTGATTTTTATAAATCTAATATTAGGTTATTTTGCATTTTTGAAAAGTCATTAGTGATACTATGTTATCATTTTATGATGACGTTATATTATCGCTCATATAACTCTAGTAAAACGGTAAGTCGACTTTAATGAGCAAGATTAAGAGGACTTACGAGATCTCTCCGAAGGCTGAGAAAGCTTCCCTTAAGGTATGTGTCTCGATTTCCGGACTCAGGTCTCCAACAAATATGTGATAATGTTCTGAAATAAAAAAGAAGATGATTAGACACATTTTGAAAACAGAATAATATAATATATTTTTGTTGCTGAGAAAATTACAATTGAAGATAATAATAATTATATTCAAACATTATTAATTTCTGCAACGAGTATATGAGCTTTAATGGATGCAAAACAAAGATATGAAATATTTATTTCGTTATACTTGGTCCAAAATACATATCTCTGTGATTAAACTCCGCAATCAATAATCCAAAAATGTAGATAAAAATTCAGTAACTTGATAGAGAAATAATTAATGTGTTTCTGTGACGTTCATTAAAAAATTTCTGTATCTCTACACAAGAGGAAAATGCAGAATCATTTAGAAAATCACGACACGATTTTAATAAAATTGATTTATTATATTTTATTAAATTAATGTAATGTAATTTTTATATTAACTCCATTTAACAATATTATTTTTTTAACATAAGATATCACTTTGCTATACTTATAATCGCAAAACACTGAATAAATAACAAGTTTAGCTGTTTTGAGAATATCTCTTTATTAAATTGTTAATGAGCTCTTTCCTTCGTTAAAAGCGTGATGATTCTGTCTGAAATATCTGACATAATATAAGGAAAATGAAACATCGCAGAAAATTACTCTTAGCGCGAGAATGCTATTCAGACAATCGAAGGTCTTTCATAATACATAAGATGCAACCTCTAAGATAGGCACTTAAAATAACTCGTCGGAGAATAGAGGTAAAGACAGATTCATAATTAAATCATTTCCTGCATAAATACAGACCGGTTAGCGATACATGATAAATAATTGTAGCTATTTTTGAACAAATGATATAAATTCCGGAACGTGAAACAGAGGATATACTATTAATAAGTAATTATTAGTCATAATCATTTTGTACGTTAACTATATTGCTATTTGAAAAAAACAGAATCCGCAAATTTGTGAAAATATAACGATTAAGTATAAATATCATTATATGATTTTTATGTGGATAATTATAATAAAAGCATAATAGCATAAAACAATACCGTTTCTCATTAAAGAAGAAAAATAAGAAATTGTAATAATATAACTGTGTGTGTGATTACAGAATAACATTATGTTAAATAATATTATGCAAACATTTATTTTAGAAGTATTGTATTAAATTTTCAAGCCAGTATATCGTATAATAATATGATATACGTTAATACGTAATGTTATTCCATAAGATGGATCGGATTATAAGTATTCCGATGCGTTTGTATTAAACACGTTTCCATTCTTCATTAATCGAGATATAATTGATATTGAGATCGCTTTGGGAATTATGGTAATTTTAATGTGTAAAGTGATAATATTATTGAATAGCAAATAAATATTTGAGCTATTTAATAAAAAGCAAAAACTTGGTAAACTTGCTAATTTATTAACCAATGTTAACTGATTTTATGTTCTTTAAACATCTCTCATTTTTGCTTTGTTTTTCATAATTTACAGTTTACATAATTGTGTTATGTTGTTGCATCATATTTCAATTATTTTAAATATTAACTCAACGGAGATTACTAGCGCTTCATTCGACCACCTTATCGAATTAAGCGTTAGTAATCTCCGTTAATCACACATGCTGTTTTTTTCACCCACGAAAATCTGTGCGATTCTATGGTTAAAACCGGCCGGATGAGTGCAACGAAACGGTGTGCGAAGTAAGCTTTTGGGGATAAATTATCGATTCGCATACGGTCGTGCGGTCGAGTGCACGTCGTGGCGTTGCGGTACAGCCTCGCATCGGCTCGATAAAATATGCTCCTCTTCTCTGGTCTCTCGTTTCACCTTTCTCCTATCCACATCCTCTCTCCGACTCGATACGGTTTCATTCACGCTGATATGTAGGAATAGATCAAGACGAGTAGTCGAAAATCGAGTTACCGCCGGAAGGTCTCTACCAGGGGCATCAGTTACTCTGAACGGGATATGCCACCGTTGGAAAGTATAGAAGGATAAGATAGAAGTGGACTGTCGGAGACGGAGGGTGGTCTGATTACAATCGGTTTGATAGCCTATCCTTGCCGGTTGGAGGTTCCGGTGGACACACACAGCGGTCCATTCTCGTGAATTAGTCCGATCCTCATCATCTTCCTTTTCGACCAACTCAATCGACATCGTCGCATCGTGCCAGGATCTTGGTAGATTAGGACATTAGGATATCAACAGGAAATTGATAAAAGTTTATTTTGTTCGTAGATGCCCCCGAGATTTTTATACAATTATCCAATATCAACAATCAAATTTTTTTTGATGTCTTATTGAAATTTAAGATCTAACGTTAGATGAAATCGAGAGTTGTCGAGTCGAAACTTTAATTTAATGCATATATAAAAATGTTACGTTTGTTTTTCAATCCAAGTAATATATCCAATATATCAATAGATGTTGGATATTATTATATAAATCGCATAAATCATGTCGCAAGTATTTGTCTTTTGAAGATATAGTATAATATAATATATATATTAGGTGTAGTAAAAAGAAATCCATATTTTTCCATTCAATTTCATGCAAAAATAATGGATTTCTTTTTATTACACCTAATATATATATATATATATATATATATATATATATATATATGCAAAATTCTGATCTATATATATATTGTTGATAAATATTTATAAATTCGTGATTAAATCCTTTTTACGCTAATAATTTTAAATGAATAATTCGATACTTGAACGTCTTTTCTGTGATCATAAGAAAGGTTTCTTCGCCATTAATAAATATTGTTAAAGCAGAGTTTCATGAAACGTCTTGCTTGACACAGTTCTTTTCATCTACGCTGTAGGTTTCTTAGTTGATTAAATTATCCATGCATTTTTCTTGTCTGCTGAATTTTTCAGCGAGCATCGCATTCATACAGCTCAAAAGGATTAAAAAGACTGAAATCTTTCCCGTGAATCAAGAAAGATCAAATATCACGTAATTTCACCAAAAGGGATCTTACACGAAAGCGGTTTTAGAATCGGTTTGCTTTCAACGAAATTTCGCAAAATCCTTCGAATTTGATTTTATCCAGTAGTAAATAGTTGGCAAGATCCGATTTCGTAGGGAAAAGATTTGTTGAAATATGGCCCGGGTGAATGCAGAAAAGGCGCAGCATGAAAAAGATGCCAGCATTAAAGGATCTCCGATGATGACGTCACGCGTCATGGTTCACCCACCGTCTGGTGGTTAAAACGTGGCCCACGGTTTTCAATAAAGTGGGACTAATGGAGCGCCATTTATTATTGCAGCTCTCTCCATCTCTCTCCCTATCTCTCCCTCGTTCCCTTTCATGCCTACCAGTCGACAGAATGATGCTTCCATTTGAAAGCGTTATTTCCATCATCGTATTAGCGACAATGGTAATTTCGATAGTAAATATAAAATATCATTATCGTTACAATTGTGACGTATTATCATATTTAAATGTCGATGCATTATGAAATAAGTTACTAAAATCACGATAGAAGCAGCACCTGCGTATGCACATATGCACGTTGCATGTTTACGACGTATGTATGCAAGTTGCATACGGGAAAGTATGTTGAGCTAATAATAAGGGAAGGCCGTTTAATTTTGCATACAATGTTTCGCTTGAGTTTCTATATACGAAATACATTTCTTACTTAATATACGCATAATTGGGAGAACAATCTTTCGTATATTTTGAACGCATAGTGTGATCTTTTTGAACATTATTTACCTATTTGACATTTATTTTGAAAGGTAATTTTGATATATCATATAATATATTTATATAATTTAAACATTTTATGTTAAAAAGACGATTAAATGTATCATATAAAACATATCACATCAATCTTGATAAAATCGTAGATAAATATCTTGGTATATTGAAAAGTTAATATAATGAATTGTTTATGAGAATTTTATCCAATTAAAATTTAAGTCAAATTATTTTTTAATCAAATTTAATCAAAAATAGCTAGCAAATTTAGATTATTTTATTGCGTTAATTAAAATTTTTTAATATATGTGTAAGACATATACAGGGTGACTCTTTTTCGCTAACACTATAAGATTTCGTCTAAATTAATTTCAATTACAATAATCAAATTATGGAATATTATTCTCTACGTATATATATATATATATCAATATCTTTTCCAAATATTAGCTACCTATGTAATCTATAATTAAAAAAAATAAAAAATTTTGTTTCAAAGTAATATATAACATCAATTATTATTTATAATAACTTTACAATGTGGCGCATGAAATGTTATCTATTCAATTTATAAATGTAATATTTATTTTTAACAAAATTGGTACAAAATTGGTATAGAATTGATTATTATGCCTGAAAATGCCTAAATCGTATTTCGTAAGCCATCCTGTATAATTACAAATCCACATGAAGAAAAGATACAATAATTTACCATAATTTACCATAAAATAATTTACCATAAAATGTCATTCTATATGTAGTACTCGTTTTAAATTTATTCACGAAATTGTAGCATGTCTTTTGCGTGACAATTTCACGCGGATCGGGGACATGAATAGATCCCTCGACAGTTTCGAAGGTAAAAGATGGAGAGAAAATAGGAAAGAAACGAATACGAGCGCGGGATCGAGGCACGGTAGTGTCATCCATTGAAGCGGGACAATGCGGGGGTGGACACACAAAAGTCCAGGCTACGCCATAGATCAGGAATCGAACGTGGATGGCCCGTAGATCAAGGGTTTCCTTAATTTCGCGGGACAACGGTGAAATGTTGATTTACTGTACCTCGAAACGGGCCGTACGACTTACACGCATTTCCGTGCACGAGAGAAAATATGCCCTGCGGCCGAGGATGGCGCCTGTGCCGCCAATGAAAACCTCTATTAATTCTCCATGCGGCGAAAACCTAGCGAAGTGAACACAATCGAATTTCGGTTTGGATGGACGCTCCTAGAACTGGCAGTATTTTCGGTGCATGTGCTGTTCGTAAGATTCGAATTCGGTTTAATACTAGAAAATATGAATGCACCGGCTGATGCGAATGCCGTTCATATTTACATTAGTCTATGTTTGGTTACATTTAATTGTTTTCATTGATGAATAAAATAAAGATGTCACCTTGTGTTTCTTGACATATGCCATTTTCAAATTACATTTCCGCAGCTTGACAGTGTTCAACGTAGACTCGTGCACTCAAGATGAATAACGTTGTCGTTCGCTAATAGTCGCGGAATAGATGTATAATACGTCTTAATAACATTTCAGAATAGGCCGGTGATATCGGAGTGTAACTCTATTAATCTATTTACAAGTCGCGTAGAGGGTCGTATCGGGGTTCTACATAACGGAGCGCTGATATCACGCAGATGTTCCCAGACGAGAATTCTAATTCTCGATGCTCTATTATGTTGTATTACCGACATCTCATAATAGAATTTATAACATATTTGATGACAAAAAAATGTGAATTACTAATACACGACAATAAATTAAGAGTAAGTAAATGCGTACTTTAACTTAACACTGAAGTCATAGGGATATAGAAAGTTAGATTATAATGGATCTGTATTTCAATAGATATGCGTCTGAGTTATCGAGAGAATATACATACGATGTGGTATTAAGTTCCATGATGCACAGTATCTAGGTACGTTTATAAGCTGACATTTGTACGTTTGCATATCTTCACGATTAGATATCCATTTTGTGGCCTTACAGTATATAAATGCAATGCCTGTTAAATCCCGCGAAAGCATCTTCGTTCCATAATGTATCTGCATAAAATATGGATTACCGGAATCCATTCTCAATTTTAGCAATTCTATGATATACATATATAATTTTTGCATATAATTTTCTAATCAGATTCTCACAATATTTTAACCAAATGAAAAGTATAACTTTTATTACATCTAGATTATTATTGTAAAATCTTTTTGCTGTAATATATAATATATAAATTCAAAAAAATATTAAATATTTTTTTTTATAACTTGATATTAAGTATTCTCTCGCAACTACATGATTTGATAATAAATAAAATATCTTAAAATGTATGTGTGTGTGTGTGTGTGTGTGTGTGTGTGTGTGTGTGTGTGTGTGTGTGTGTGTG
>Ga0157364_1007887_pt1 | contig 11029 bp, 4 predicted proteins | sample AttsexASBM2_FD_111476 | JGI IMG/M metagenome (GOLD analysis project Ga0157364, IMG submission 111476) | Fungus gardens microbial communities from leaf cutter ant in Ribeirão Preto, State of São Paulo, Brazil - Atta sexdens ASBM2 | ecosystem: Host-associated > Fungi > Mycelium > Unclassified ... | reverse complement strand
TTTTTTACAAATTCTAAAGTATATCGCTTTGTGATTTTGACATCCTTAAATTAAACGTCTCAATTTGACAATAAAAGACTTTTTATTAGAAAATAAAATGAGTATATAATACAAAAAAATAATATTTAATTAATTGAAATAAATTGCATATTATGTAGTATATTTTGTTTATTATGTAAAACGATTTATAATCCAGTTAAATGCAACATTTAAAGGCCCTGTAGGAAATTTCCCGGAAAAATTCCAACTGGATTTTGTTCTACGTAAACAGATAATTTGAGAGGAATGACGACACATCTGAACGCTTGGAATCTTGTTAAAATCGACCTTGAACTCAAAATTTGGTCATTTTTTCACATTAATTGGGCTGTATTTCTTAAAGCGTATATCGGTTAAATGAATTATTGCATCGTTCAGTGACCAAAAAACATACAGTATCACATTTAAAATTCGGATTAAGCTATTTTTGCATCAAATCATATATTAAGGAAAATCGAAACTTTGATTTAAAAATCGTTCATTAACCATCTCTAAATCTTAATATTTTTTAATAAAAATTTAGGGATGTTTTTTTAGCATGAAATGGAAGCTTTTGAACTGAGATTGAAAAAAATATTTTTTTTCTTATCAGTCTAATATATTTAGTAAGATTTTTTAAAATAAAATAGAATAAGATCTTTTAATAAAATTTCTAAATATATCTAATAATACTAGAATTTGCAACAATTCTAAACAAATGCTACAGAAATGTTTATGTAAGAACATTACTTATACTAAAATAGTAAATAAAAAAATACTTACACACTTTTAAGTAAATAATTTTATACAAAATTAAAAACACAGAAAGACATTATTATATATTACATTGTTTCTATAGGAATACATTGCTTTTACTTATATAAAATGTATACTAAATGAAATTTTGTAAACATTTGTTGCGTGTATGTATAAAATATTGTGGAGACATGTGTCTTCATTTGTACAATATTACCACAAAAATAGAATATACTAATTTCTCTTTTATAAATTACAAAAAATATAAATTAAGTATATAAATTAAGTAATGTTATAAAAATTTTTATGTATCTTAGTAAAAATTTGTAAAAAATTTAGAAAATTTTTATAAATATAAAACATAAAAATTTTTCTTAAAATATTCTATTATAGTTTATAATACAATTTATTTAATTTGTAACATAATATAGAAATATTTTATATTACATATTACTACCTCTACAATAAAATCGTAAATAAATCTTCTTCTTTTTTCACAATGCTACGCTTTAAAAATTAAAAAATAATTTAATCTCTTTTCAAATTCTTTCAACATTGACTCTATCGTATTCTTCTTCTACATCTACGATTTTGTAGCTTAACTTTAGTGATATTAAAATTAAAAAATATATATATATATTTAAAAAATATATATATATATTTAAAATCTTAGTAACAATAATGGAGAAATAATTTTATATAATTTTATACCAAATTATAATAATACCAATATTCATTATTCAATATAAATTTTACGTTATTAGAAAATGAGTGTGAAATCATTAAATTTAATTCTAAGAAGAAGTATTTCATATGAATTTGCAGTAGCACGTATCTAAAGACACGATAGTATCTCGGCGATAAGATGGCGCGAGACATTGCCGTTGGCTCCTTTATCTATATAACGACATCGCAGCAGTAAGTAATTTTCGCTGCTTATTAAAGACACTTGAAGTACTTTTTATGTCAAAAAATGTCAAGAGATCAATAATAATCAGAATACAGTGCAGAAGGTCGTTTCCGAGAACGACGGCGTGACATCAATGATAGAGAGAAGAAACTACAACTGATTTGTGAATTACCATAAATTCCTTGTGAATGGTAATATCGGCATAATTCTCAATGACTTACGATGGTGGGTGCCTACTAAACATAAACACGAGTAGGAAGTCTCGTCTGCCTGCTGAAAATTCGCGGATCATTTGAGCCGTTTCCGCGCCATTACCCTTTCTTAGCACGTCTTCTCTACGAGTAATCCTGTGACTCGGTCCAAGAATAGGCGGAGAAATGTAAGACATTGTAGAAAATCGAAGAAGTTGATATAGAGAAAGATAAGGAGAAAAAGAAAGAAAAGAAGTTGAGGATACGAAAAGGAGAAAAGTTACTTGTAGCAACACAGACGTGACTCAATTTCTCATTACGTTCCAGAAAATTGTATCTTCCAACGAATTTTCTTTATCCCGCTCAACTGTCGATTCTAAATATTATATTTACGATACTGAAAATGCTTATTCTACAACGTATGATGCAATATAGTGGAAGCATTTGATACATCAGAAAACATAGTATACTAAGTTATTAGTATACTAAGTTGTATACTAAACATAGTATACTAAGTTGTTAAAGTAGCCAAAATACGCGTACTTCTATATAATATATAATCTTGTAGAAAATTATTAGAAAACTAAAATATTTTCTTTACGATCATCATATCATGTACAATATATAAGTAAGTTGGACAATATTCAGAATATTTAGTACAAATTAAAATATGTATATTTTTAGAACAGGATAACTTATTCATAACAGTGAATAATAAAAATATAAAAAAGAATGTTAAGTTAGGGCTGTTTTTCGTCTAAAATAAATAAGTTCCGAAATGTAAAAATTATATGTAGTATATAAGTATTTACTTAGATCGAATAAGTAGTGCTTATAATGGAAGAAATATCAGGAACATGGAAAAATCATTATCAAAAATAAAAATGTTGTCAAAGAATAAAGTTATTACGTAAGACATCAAGATATTCCGGGAATTAAGCAAAATTGTATTGTATGTATGTACTTAAACATATATAACTTAATAAGTATATTTTGTTAAAAACTAAATAAATATTTTTGTATCACAAACTCTTCGTCGCTTGTCCATCCCTCGGAAATCTCCTCCAAGTTATACGTATTTAAATAACAAATGTTGTTGCTTAATTTCTGAGAGTCTTAATATCATACTTAACAATTTTTTATTAATAAATGTAATAACATATTTATTGACTTTTATCACAATTTCTCTTATTAATATTTTTCCAAGATAAACATTATTCTGCTTAAGTAACTCTTTAACATGATGTATAATTTGTACTTAATACTCTTTCATTTTAGCAAACAAGAAATAGCTAATTTAATTCTCTAATTTTGTATGTCTAATTTATATTAATAAATTATGTAAAATTATCTTATAATTATATATATTTGAATTCTGTAAATTAATTTAATTTAATTGTTGCTAAATATAATATATATATATATATATATATATATATAAGATATCTGTGCCGAATAAGACCCAGGCACTAAATAAGGTCCACTTTTAAATATTACTTTAAAAATTTACATCTGCAATATATATTTAAATGATGTGTCATAGGAAGTAAATAAAAAAGGATTAAAGAATTGGAATCAATAACAACACGTTTGTTTAACACAACAAAAATTTGTATATATGAGCCTAATATGAGCAATTTTTATAACAATCCGCTAAAATTTATAGTATACAATGTTTCATAATTTACTATTCATTCATAATATTATTTAACTTCCTAACTATAAAATATAACTAATAAATCAATTTTTTTAAATAAGTATAAGTATTTTTTTTTAACAATATACTTATTAAATAAGATCTACTTTTTTTTATGTGATTAATATAGCTGTTATTATTTGTTTGTTATGTGGTTTATGCTAAAAAATAGTGATTTTCAATGCTGCTATCTTTTAAGCCAAAATTGATTTAAATTGAACATTTCTAAAGATTAAAGAGATTAATTACAAACAAAATTAAAGATAATTGTAATATTTAAGAGCAGAGTAAATCCTAAGAAATTTCCTTTCTATAATTAATAATTTTTAAATTTGATTTAGAAAGAAAATATTTACTTTCTTTGTTATTTTTAATTTACTTCTGATTTGGATTCTTATTATATTTATGTGCATGTAATAAGGCCTAATGTCAGAGTTTAACAAAATTTTTTTTCGTTCATTTACCCATATTCTATATAAACAGTATATTTTTATTTTTGGGAGTGAATGAAATGAAGATTTGATTTTTACTTATTTATTTCAGTTTATTTCAATAATTCCCATAAATAGAATTTTAAAAAATAAAATTAATTAAGAGGGTCTTATTATATAAGCAGATACCTTAATTAAATTATAAATTAGATTGTTTTTTTAGGTATACTTATTATAATACAAACATTTATTAGATTTTTTTCCAATTATAGATATTTTCTAGAAATAGAATATAAGACTTGAAATTTTATTATCGTTTACAGTGCTACCTGCCAAAATTTATTTAGAATTATCCACAGATAATTATTATTGCCATAAATATATACAGTATATTAGCTCTTTATATACAGCTGTTACAAAAAAATTATAGTAATAGAATTTCACCTTATTTTCGATTCGATCCTACAAATAATACAATAGCTGCAAACAGCGACGAAAGCATTCAACAATAGCTGTATGTACTAAAAAAAGCTCTTCCTTGGACGAAACCGAATTCGAACAAGCCATTTCACCCGTTTTACGAGCGATGTTGCTCGCATTGCTTTCGCAAATGTTAGCCGTAGCCGCCATTTCGTAAATTGCATCAAGTTGTTTTTTAACCATGAAAGACATGATATATACCTTACTTGTAAGACGCTTGTAGTGTTAAATTTTAATGTGAACTACATTACGAAAGAAGCCTGGCAAAATATCATTTTAACTTATTTAATATTCGCTGTATTTATGATAAGTTAGGAATCTGTTTCCATTAAGCAATTTCTTTATGCACTTTTTATTTTTTTTTCTTGCGATTCTATTTAATATTAAAATATATTGTTATATAACGCATTTATAATGCATCTACTAGCAGATACACGTAATATTATATTTTATAATATTTTACATACGAGATTGCGTAAAAATTTAACATTAAAAATTTAAATATTAATATTTAAATATTTTAATTTAACAGATATTATAATAATAATAATCTGATTAAAAAATAAACCGTTACATATATATTAAAATTTCCAATCACACCTTGTATTTTATTCAATACCGTGTCGCATCGGTAAAGTGATACAATTAGGTTATAATATTAAAAGAATGTAATATTCTAAAAGAATGTAGAATATATAATTTATTATTATATAACATTATTATATAGAATATATAGAATAAAATATAGAATATAGAATTAGTAGTTGTTATATGGTACACAATTGGTGGTACATGAATGGATCGCGTAAAAATAGCACGGCATAAAACATGTTAATAAATAAGATATTTGATAATAACATGTATTTCTAAGTTGTGAAATCAAAATTCCCCCAAAATTCGATTATTAAACTTAATTTTTATTGAATTGAAATAATATTTTTTAAATAAACATAATATAGGTACTATATAATTAAATGGAAACGAATAGACAATATCTATATTAAGCATTACCAAAGATTTTTCAACAATACATGATCCTATCTAAGAACATAAAAAATATAAAATAACCACAAAATGCTTTAGACGGAACTGTTAATCATGAAAGAGCAATATGAAATATATATATCGTAAAACATGGCAGAGTGATCTTGCAAAATGAGAAGGAAATGTCGAACGCCTTGTCGGAGGAGCAACTCGCGCCTCCTACCTGGCTGGCCGTTCTAACGAATCCTCAATGGCGCCCGAGTGCAAACGGGGCCTTGACAATGGGGCCTTGTTGTCAGGAAGGGGGATTCCTTCAGAGAAACTTTTGTCAGGGAACTCACGTGGAACTCGGGTGAGAACCCTGGAGAGCTCTGTGGATGACTTGCTCATCGCGAACTGCGAGCTGCTACTTGAAATAAATTTTTTTTTTCTTCGACTCGAAGGCGGCTTTCCATCCTTCTGCTTTCTTCGTCCAAACGAACGCGTGACGATTGTGTGAATCACGTCAAAATTCCTCGCTAATGGGCCGCTTACGACGGAACACTGGCACGATCCTATACACTTCCCATCTTTCTCTTCACGAGTTCACATTCTCGTTACGCGTAATAAATTATTCCAAAGAAAAAAATCGCCACCCTTGCGAAAATACAAAAAATTTTAGAACACTTGGATCAACATAGTCAATCGTATAATTCAACAAATTATTCGCCTATATAATATTTTAATAAGCAAATTTTTTATTTAAATAAAAAAATTATTCCTTATAAAAAAAATCTTTTCCTTCTTATTAAATTTCCTTCTTCGTAAATTTTAGTCAACAACAGTCAACTATATTGAACAACTAAAGGAACAAAAGCAAAATAACATCGGAAACATTAAATTATGAAGCATTAAATTATAGAATAAAATATTAACTAAGTTATTTTTTTACAATGCATGCTTGGCTCATGCAGCTATAATCATATAATAATTCATTTCTATTATTTAGTTTGAATCACTCCGCAACATGGAACCCTTCCTATCGATCGCGTCAAAACTGGTAGGAATAGCACAGTGTGCAATTTTCACCCCATAAGAAATCATAACCCTCAGATCGCCGAAATTATGTCCGTTTGTGCGTGATTCTATCCGCCAATCAGACGCAGCCAAGTTGCGAACATGAGCTCGCTATAACAAGTTGCCTCCCTTATATCGTATAGGGAAATTGATTGTGTGTTAGAAGTTCTAAGCATTTAATTTTTCACAGTAGTAATGTAATACAATAAAGCACCAAAAAATTACGATCAAGAAAAACCATTAATTGCTCTCTTCATTATAATATATCCAATACACAAACAAATGTTTTCTCATATATAGTAATATTTTATACATAAGGTTTAAATATAAAAGATCAATACGACAATCTGTTGAAGACATTTCGATTAACTTCACCGCAGGAGGTTTCGATTGCTTGTCTTCGATATTTTAGTTCGGTACAACCGTAACACTGGCAAAATGAACAAAAGTCAAAATTTTATTGTATTAATAGTAATAAAAATGATGATCAACATATGTATAAAACAAGCTTTGTAATATTTAACGATAGTTTCTGTTGCTATTACATAAATCAAATAATTTTTAAATCTGTTTTATGTAATCAATTAAGCAACAAGCATTTTGATTATTCATTTAAATGTTACTTTACACAAATTTAGCGATGTATAACTCAGTATTAACATCATTTAATATTAGTGCAAATATTAAAATTATAATAGGCGCAAATTCAATGCACGTAAATGCCACTTATTTTATTCTTATCTTATTCTATAAATTTTACTCCCATCTTATTGTAAGAATCTCTTTTATCATTGTATTTTTATTTTCAACTATATTTTTATTTTCCATTAAAATGACTTCATACAAAAATGTTTATTAGAACAACTTCCTTATAAATCTTGTATATTCATAATAAGAATGAATGACAAATTAACAAATTTGTAAAATTTAATAAGCATAACTAATTAATTTCTACCTAGGTTATTAATGTATCTAAAATCATTAATTTTATTAAATAAATAATACTTCGACACACTTCAGAAATCGATTTATTATCAAATTACCAAGAGGATAATTTTCATTAGAACGGAAATCTTCCATTCAAGTTTCTTAGAATCGTAATACTTATTAGTCGAAAATTCAAAAAATAAAAAATATTAATTCAGTTAATTTTATTCAATCTCTTATTATATATTAGGTATTAAGTAATTGTAATCAATTTTTTATCATTTTGATACTATTCTTCATAAAAGAAAAAAAAGACACGTGAAATAATGGACAAATTCATTTTGTCCTTTGTAACATTCATTTATTATCTTGTAATTACCTCATTTCATAAAAAATATATCTATTTCTTCTTTAGAAAGCTAATTACATTTTTATTTTTAAGACTTCGTTATTAGCCTTATTAAATCATAATTTTTAAGAAAATATAACTGCTTTTTCTAATTTATTAATGTCTGAATAATTCCTTTTTAAAATTTTTCAAGCTAATTGTATTCCAATCAAACGTTTTTTACATTTAAGTATTAAAAAATTTATATATAGTATATAAAAACGTATACATAGCATTGCTTTATACATTGCTTTATACATTATTTAAAAATTCAAAAGTGCAATTGAATAAATATATTTAATGGACTAATATAATTACACTACAAAATATAATTATACTACAAACAGAAAAATTTAAGTAATAATGTACAATGTTTTGTACATATAAACATAATCTGTTAATATGTTTTATATACATAAACATAATTCTAGATTAGATGTTATGCTTATTTGCATAAAATGATCTTTTAACCATACATAATTCAAAATTTCTTAAATTCAAATAATGTACAAAAACACTGTGCGAATGTCTAAAGAACTCGCTAGTTCAATCAAAGAAAGACAAAAATAAATTTGAAAATAAAGAGTAAAACTGCATATAAGAACAAAATAAAAAGGAACGAGACGAAATGAGCGAGAAGGAAAGACGCCACCTCTCCATGCAAAAATATCCCCGTTAACGATTATCAGCTCCTCTTTCCGTCTCGCGCCTCGTTATATTGTGTCCCCGTCGCGCGCGCAAATTTAGAAACAAAAGACGGGTGGAAAGCGCGTTCTGATTGGCCGTCCGGTCCCTGACTCCTCTCTCTGATTGGCCCGCGGGACCGCACCCATCCTGTAATGGCCGCTTTGTCGTTCCCCGGCACTCTATGTGTACGCGCCTGCACGCTTCAAGCAGCCTCGACAACCCCATGCCGTCACCCCGCGCGATTCCCCAGCCCTCCCCTCTTCCAGTCTCCCTTCTACTTGGCTCACCAGCCACCCCCGCCGTTCGTGGCAGCCGCCCTCGTACCTCGAATTATATCAAAATATAATCACTGGCTGCCGTGTACAGGTTGCGTGCATATGTATATGTCGTATGTTGGGAACGCGCTCATTCACATATATACAGAATTGTCCGAGTCGTGGCCCGCGGGCCATTTTCTTCCACATGCTCTCCCCGTTTCCCCTAGTCTACGATACGAATCGACAAACGTGATAAGTTAGTAGTGGGGATGCACAGGCAAGGTGCGGACTCTCTTAGTTAAATCCACTTAGGCACCTCTGATGTACAATATACGCAAGCTGCACTAATGTACACACGCACGCAATTGGGACAGCAGAAAGGATAGATGAAAACTACATGATGACGTTATGATACTTGAAGAATCTCTCTCTTGCTCTCTTCCGTTTTTTCTTTATCGTTGAAACAATAAAAAAAGAATAGAATAAAAGAATTTTTATTTGAAGGCAATTTTATTGTTGACTTCTTTGTTGTATTTTACTCTGTTTTGCTTCAAAAGCTGTACATTTAAATTTATAAAAGCCAACTGATATAGAAATCAACTGGTATAGTAGCTAACATCCACCCATCTATTCATTCACCCATCCAATCTCTCACACACGCGCGCGCGCGCAATTAGTATTTTTAGTATTTTTCAAAAATTTATAATTATAAATTATTGAGTAAAAATAAAAAGTTTATCAAAGGCAGCTTTCAAAAAGGCACTCTCAATTCTAATATATTTTGTAGTAATTACTCGCATATTTATTGCATACTAATATTTAAAAGAAACACAATTTGCTTCGGTCATATATTTTGCTTTGCCAAGTACAGCACAGATCTTGGATCTCACAGAAAGTCTCTTTTCTACTCTTTAAAATCTTTGAAATGAAATCTAATTCTAAGGAGTGAATAAGAGTGATAATTGAGCCAGTGCTGCAAAAGGGACTCAATTAGATATCAATAGATATCAATTTTTAAGAGAGAAATTTCACTTTTTAGAATTAGATTCTATTCCAAAGATTTTAGAATAGGAAAAAGATGGAGAAAGGTATAAAAGAAAAAAAAAGACATGAAAAGAAGATATTAAAAAAGAGCGAAACAGAAAAAAGAATGAAAGAAAATCCTGCTTTGGATTTACCATGAGAAAATTTATTAATCTATTATTTCCCACTCAGCAGTAACCGCCAGCTTTAAAAAGTTATTTCTTTTATAGTCGATTTTTAATGTTACCATAATCTTAATGCGTGTTCCAGAATTGCGTAAACGTAGTTGTAAGTGACAAAAAAATCCAAAAAAATCAGGGTGAATGAGAGTCAGCATGATAGTTAATATTCAATCTTAAATCTTTATTCCAGAAAATACTATCTTTATCCAAAAAATAGTACGTTTCAGTCCACTTTGGAATCATCCTCAGCAATACAATTTCAAAATATCAATCTTTTCATGTCCAAGAAAAAATCACTATCAGATTTTTTTTGGACATGAAGGGATTGATATTTTGTATTAATTTAACCAGGCTGATCTCATTTGCCCTGATTTTTTTTGGATTTTTTTGGATTGTTGTTGAATTGAGAGAGAATTTTGTAAGAAAATTACATTATTACTATTAAAATTACATTATTACTATTTGTATTGTTGTAAGTGGTTGTAGTTATAAAAATTGACCAATTACAATCGAATTTGAGATGAATATTTTACAGTGATTGATCAATTCTTGCAATTACAACTATTTATAAACGCTTTTGCAATTGTAGCTCGCAAAGAGGAAAAGCGGTCAGAGAGGATCTACTCACTAAATTTCTTAGGGTAAAATCTCATTTTAAAAGAAAATATTTAAACTCTTTAATAAGAATGGCAGGTTTTTTGTGTGAAATTTTACTCTTTCAAGGAATGAGATTTATTCCAAAGAGAGGAAGTCTCCTTTTTTGGAATTAAACTTACTCCAAAAGGTTAAAATTTTACTTAAAAAGAAAAGAATAAAATCTGTCACTCTTATTCAAAAGTACAAATATTTTCTTTTTTAATAGCGGCAATATTATCATTTTTTTTGGAATGAGATTTCGCTCCAAGAAATTTAGAGGTTCATAAATATAAATAAGAACACACACACACACACACACACACACACACACACACACACACACACACACACACACACACACCCCACACACACACACACACGACGCACGACGCACGCACGCACACACG
>Ga0157364_1007886_pt1 | contig 11029 bp, 4 predicted proteins | sample AttsexASBM2_FD_111476 | JGI IMG/M metagenome (GOLD analysis project Ga0157364, IMG submission 111476) | Fungus gardens microbial communities from leaf cutter ant in Ribeirão Preto, State of São Paulo, Brazil - Atta sexdens ASBM2 | ecosystem: Host-associated > Fungi > Mycelium > Unclassified ... | reverse complement strand
ATTAGTGAAACGTGAGACATTTCATCAATGATTTCTCCTTAATGGAATGCAAGATTTTCTCAGAACTTCTCGAACCAAGTTGATACATTTTCAATAGATTTCCTTTTTTTGAGATAATTTAAAGATAATTTAAAAATTTTTTTACTTTCGTCTTATTTCTTCTTCTTGATTAATTTTTTGTTGGAAATAATATTTTTACAGTAGATAAATTATTGTGATACGTATCTATTTTTCATTAAGAGAACTTCATATATTCTTATTAATAATTCCTTTCTTTTTATTCTATGACATTAATTATATAATTGAAATGTATTATGCAGTATAAAATTAAATGACATTTATTACAAGATGAGAAAAATTGTATCACATAGCTTGTTATTGTGATACATAGAATGCTTTTATCAAGATAATAAATAAAATATCGTATTTAATATTACGTAACGCTATATAATCAATATTTCATGATAATTGGAGCATCATCGTTAATAGAATATGATTATATATATTTCTTTTAATTTTTTAAAAGAAATTTCTTTTTCAAGCAGAATGAAATAGAAATTAAAACAAACTTTCTCTAATATATATTCTTATGTAAGTTACGAGTAGTTATATACGATATATTTTATATAGCATACCCTATATAAGACTAATTTGCATTGTAAGGAATTTGGTTTTCATTCATGTCTCTCTCTCTTTCTTTCTCTCTCTGTAGTTAGAGATAAACCAATCTTCCGTGCTAATTTCTAATGCAAGCCTTCTAACTCCATTCAAATTCATCGCAAATATGAGAATAGATGGAAATTCAAAGATCTTGACCTATCAGTATGGAAAGATTTCATTCTAAAACAACGTATATATTTAAAATCTCTCTAATATTTTAAATAGAACGTATGTTATATGTTGTAATTGTTCTATTTTAGTTAGATATTTTATTAGATATTTTTCTTAGATATTCTATATATAAATTTCTATTTTATACCGTTTTATAACATATAAAATTTACATCAAACAACATTGAAGAGATAACATTACTATACCATTAGACCAATTTATTTAAGTTATATTTATATACATTATAAATATATTATAGATACATTTTAAATACATAATAAATACATTTTTAATATATGATTTAATTACGCATTGTTCTTAACTAGCTAAAAATCCGATTGTGCATCGAGAATCCAATCATGAAATTAGTTTTATATCTCTTTTAATTACGCTATACTAGTTTTATATTCTCGAATTATATTAGTATGAAGTTTGGAGAACTCGTTCTCATATAATTTTATCATAATCGTCGTTTAACAACAGCGTTTATTTAAGTATTTCGATAGTATTTCGAAATACGAGTAATATGCAAATATAGTATATTGTAGTTCGGCCTCAATAGCGGCTGTCTCTCTCTCTCTCTCTCTCTCTCTCTCTCTCTCTCTCTCTCTCTCCCTTTCTCTCTCTATCTTTCTCTCTCTTTCTTTTTGTCTCTTTCTTCCTCCCTAGTCGAAAACCAATTTGCGAAATTCTCCGACTAGCGTACCACATTGAAGGACCCATCGCTGTAGCGGCGGCGGACTTTAATCGGATTAGAAGTCGCCAACTAAAAGTGACATATAATTCAACTCGCTTTCTCTCGTTGTCCGTGGCAACGCGAATTAATCGGTCGTATTTGTAGTCGACATAAATCGCACTGTAAGTTACTGTAACACGTACTTCCAGTCGACTGTTGGTTAATTACATTTTGTTTTTGATTCGCCCTGAATATTTGTATCGTTTGATTATATTGTAAAAATTGCAATATTGTGTTGTAAAAATGATTTAATATTAAAAAAAAGAAATTAAGCTGAGCAATCGAAAGACATTAAACTGTTTTTACTCACCAAGCGTTTTTCAACTAAATTGTGTTGTAAAAATGATTTAAAAAATGCAGGAATATATATTTTTTTGTTTTAATTTTGTGTAATTATCATATATTTTATAGAAAACTACGTTTAATTTGTTATATTATTCTTTATTTAAAAACCATTTATTTCTCTATGTGGAATTATCATGTAAAAAATTAAATAAATTACGAAGTATAAAAGATAGCCGTAAATGAATAAAAATTATATAAAAATTAAAATATACAGAAAAGAAAAAGACAACGAATAAAAATCACGTAACAGCCATGTAAGTAAACGTGAGTAAATCCTTACAATAAAATTTTTCTTCATTATCTTATTTTGGGCATATTCACAATCTTTTTTTATTATATAGAACTCCTGGGATGTCTTCAGTATAAAAAGTGACGTTAGCGTTAGAGTTGGCACTAGATTACCATCGTACTGTTATTTACGAGTTTCTGCGCGAAACTGGGTTTATACGCGCTCCGTTTGTACGGCCATTTTGCGGTTTTATTGCGGCTCTTTTTTTTCTTGCGGATGTAAAACGCGTAGACATCGTTTAAATTCCCTTTGGCTCCGAATCGTAGACTGCGACTTTTTGAAATTAAAATCTCCTTTTGTTGATCTCATATATTTACTGCCCGATTAAAGTTTCTCGTATTCACATAGCCATTTTATTACAAATGACACAATTAACATTTTTCGTAACGATGATTTATTAAATTGACATTTAAATTGACTACATTTATCATCTTATATGTAAGAAGTCCGGAAAGTTTTCGAGATTTTTTCGGATACCTTGTATATATATTGCGCATGAGATAATTTCAAATGTTTATATTGCCTTCAAAAATTTTCTTCTAAAATCTTTTCCTTTCGTTAAAAATGCATTAACGCTAAAAATGCATTAAATGCAAAATGGAGTTTTCTTTATATGCAGGAAAATATTAAAGGTACTCCAAGTATATACGCAAATAAATACAGAATCCTAGCTATTAAATTCGCGACATTCGTGATATTCCAAGCCGAGTTGAAAGCACGACAGTGCACGCGACTGCGTAAATAGAGTGATTTGCTATCTGAAAGCTAGGTCACAATGCGGCCATATAAATTACTGTGCAGTCTAGTGATCAATCCTGCTCACATCAGTTGGTTGCGCTCAATCTCTCAATTATTATGACATTAATTATTGCGAAATAAACGTTTCCAATCCATACATTATGTCATTGTATCATAGTTATTATTATTGTTAATAGATACATTTAAATTTATTATGACTTCCGAATTAAGTTTTATATGCTATATTGACCAGTTAAATTTAAGAATTGAATAAAGGAATTGAATGAATTAAAAAAAATATTATTAATAGGTGATTTGCGGTGACCATAAACAAAACTGAGATAGCTAAATGTAAATAAAATATAACGTAAAATATAGCGTATTGCAATATTATTTGTATTTTCGTTGTTGATGAGATCTGTCGGAGATGTTTCATATTTTATTTTGTGCAATGTTCATCGCTATGGGCATCAAATCATATTTAGATATTTCGTTATTCAAGATACGCATATAATTTTCCTGTGTAGCAATATCTTGGAAGTAATATCTATTAGTTTTCGAATATAAGCCAAGTAGGAATGCGTAAGTATTTGCTTCTCTTTGATGCAACCAAATCATCATAAGTATCTCGATTAATGTTGAATAAATATAAATCCTTTTAGATAAATAACCGGCTATGCCGGAAATCCGTGGCACGCGCGATCGCGTGTAAGCCGTATCACAAAATAATTGCACGTCGAATAATTGATATTTGACGCGTATCACATGAAAACGCGATGGCACATATGATCCGTGAGAGATTAACAAAAGCATGGGTGTTGAACCAACGATATTGATTTCATTTATTTTATAATACCACCGATAGATTGATACATACCTTGCACAAATTCAAGAAGAATTGGATGATCTCATGCGCGAACAGTTGTTGTTCTCCGGATAATGGTGAAATGTGCGCAAGATTGACGCGTATGCTACAAGTATTCGTGAAAAGCTATTAATATTATTTCTGCGATAGGAATCGACATGCGCTACGAGCGCTCAATGCTTCACATATCATATATCAGTTCTACTAGACATAAGCATCCTACAGAGAAATCTCTACAGATACAACGCAACTAAATGAAATTGTATCTTTGAAATCTTGTTGGCTTTATAATTCTATAAAATTTTTAACCTGAAAATTTAAAATGTAAAAAAATAAAAATTATCAAAATATATCTCATTCTAGTATAAAATTTGATTGACAGAATAAAAAACATAAAAATATTTATTGAAATTACAATATAAATATTTAAATACGGAGCTTATCATGTAATTAGACATTTAGTTGCTTTTCCTAAATAAGAAATATAATAGAACAACATAGAATATATTTCAATACTTTTTAGAATCATATAATCTATAGACAAAAGGTTTGGCTTTTTAAAATGCATGTCCTTTATAAATTGCAAAACATCGTTCTTTGTTGTCGAACCGGAAATCGATATCTGTAAAGTGCTGAATAAAGATACGGGAACGTTGACCTGAATATTGCAGACATTGTTTGCCTTCATCACAGGTTATACATACGTAGCTGTTCTTTCAGCACAATAGTATCTCCTAAAAGGCTTTCACGCAAACGTTAAGTACATTATTGTTTGTTTAAATATGAATAATTGGATAAACAATGCTACATTTAACATTTGCTTGAATTGACTATTTTGGTGATGTTCCTTAGCTTCTTAATACTTTAAAGAATTTAGACTGTTTGTAATCGATCGTGATAAAAAAATAAATTCTAATTATTTTAATATATTTTATAACTTATTCTCTGCGATGCGAGAGATGACAAGAGATGTTTGAATTTCATTGTCACTTTCGATATTCGACTGGCTCCGAGGAGCTCGGCTAATATACGACGAGCTATCATAGGCTTTGAGACGCAAATTCGATTAAGCTTACATTCCAGGTTGGGTTGAGAGATAGATTTGTTGGATATCAGACGACCGAGTCTATTGCCGCAACGGCAATAGACTTACCTAAAAAAAGAACAAGGAATTTATGCTTGTATATGCTCGCCTTTGATATACTTCATTTTGCACGAAACTAAATTTTTTTTTTTAAGAAGCTACAGGTATCCAGTCCTTGTTCTATTTTTAAGAAAACTTGATTTTAAATTAATCGAAGAGTTACGTGAGATTTTAGTCACGTCGAGCAATACATATTGAGCTAGAAAAAAACTTTTTCGAGAAAAGTTTGTGACAATTCAGCAATTTTCTTTAGTCGATTGGTAGATTAAATAGGATCGATTAGATAGATATGTAGATTTGAAATTATGAAGATAAAAGCAGGCAATATAATGTGCCTTCTCATCGAATTCAAGCCTTTTGTTGTACATATGTCTAAATTTTCGAAATTCATCTGTGGAATAATTTAATGGCGCAGAACGTACGATATTTTCTCATATACATTTCTCGTATACATTCGATTTAGACGGTTTCAAGAAATACGATCAGAAAATAGCTGTTCCGATTGAAATCTGCATACATCATCCGACAATAGACTACCAATCTTCTCCGTCCGACGACTAGTTGGTACGTGCTCTCAAATATTTTACTCTGGCTGTTCTCCAAATCATCTTACGAGAAGGTCTTTTCTTGAACCTTATGTTTTAAATTGACAATTATCCTTGTCGTTCTATTTGATCTTAAAATTAAAAACTACGATAATAATTAGCTAAAGAAGAAGGGAGAAATTGCACAAATATAAATATCAATAAAATTAAATGAATTAAACAAGCGAGACTGAAAATATCCGTTAATGGTATTTAAAAGTTCTCAAGAAACTTAAAGATATGAGAAGAGAATAAAGTTTATCAAATTATGGAAATTAAGTAGAAAATTATCTTTTATAGTGTTATATGATTTCCTCCCTTTGCATTATCACTTGCAAAATTGCGTTTAATCTTTTTTTTTTACTATTTTTTTTATTTTTGCGGAAAGTTTTATATCGTTATTATATTTTTGAAATATCGAGACTAATCCATAGCTTAGGCCCGGTTCCATTAATGTAAGATTAAGTTTAATCTCAGTTCAATTTACTTTTATCTTTTTCCTTACTAAACATATATAGATAGCACATTATTACATGTGTTCTCAAGTTTAACGGGATAGAAGGTCATGGCACCGAATATTAAACGAAGTTCCTCGTCCCGCGACTCACGGCTGTCACACGTCAAATCACGGCTGTCGATTGCTGAGGACAAGGAGGAAAATGAAGGACTCTCTCGTGACGCGCGCGCGAGCCGGTGAACGCGGCTTTTCAACGGTCGATATTCGGCCATTGGCGGATCTGATCGGGAAATAGCTTTTCCGGCTGATGAGGCTTGCGGCACGAACAATACGTTGCTGCCAATCTCCTCCGTTCCAACGACGATCGACGAAGGGAAGTGCGTACGTCCGCGTCGGAACACTCGCAAAATCAGCCATCGCTATAACGACAAACCGTTGCCAAGTAAAATACAGCAGACTCACATTTGGGTCTTCGAGTTAATATTTACGAAGACTATGCGCGAAGATTATGGTGCATTTGGCAATTGCCTTTTCTATTACGACATGCATAAATAAAAGCACGAATAAAAAAATCAAGATATTGTAACTAAAATGCAAATTCAATTCTTCAATTATTTGCTTCATTGAATATCTCAATAACGAGAATTCTTTGTTTTGTTTTATGAATTTTTAAAAAAATTATTCCAATTTTTTTTCTATTTAAAAAATAAATAAAAAATAAAAAATAAAAAGTAAATGCAAGAAATATAGCATTTTATTATTTGAGACTTGTTTTTTCTTGCGATAAAATTGTTAAGAGACAGAATATATATATGAAAGAAAATGCGAATGAAATTGAGATTCGACTATTACACGGTTTTATATTGCAAATAAATATTTGTCGTTAGGAGTTATAACGGTTATAACGATAAAGAAAAGGTGTATTAATATTAAATGATATCATATACATATAATAGTGTTAGTCTTTATATTCATTATGATTTTAGTACCAGTGAAAATGTTCTTGCTGTTAAGTATTTACTGTACGATTTACATTTTGCAGGCAAAACTCTCAAAATAATGCTATTTTATTCATAATGCGCTTTTATGCGAATGCAATCTTGAGCGACGAGAGAGTGAAAGAGCCGTCAAATGCTTGTTCATCAAATTTCTCTTGGCCAACGGTTTACTCCAACTGATGGGGTTGGCGCCGGTTTATCGCACAATTATATCGAAACCTCACATTTAAGTACCAACAATGATATATTCAACACTTTTTGGCTTCTTATTTTTAAGAATTAATATTTCACGATAAGATACAAGTTGCATTGACATCGCCTATTTTCGTCAAAAGTATAGAATCCGAATACGTGAATAAAAGTTTTTCTTGCATAATTTGTGTTGTACGATAAATATAAGACAACTACATCTAATATAATATAGCCTAGTGCTGAATATGGTCTTCCTACTATTTGTAGGTAGTTACATGGATAGTTATAACTCCTCGCTGTATTTATATTTAAAATGTTTCATATTTTTAATTAATGTTAAAAGAAGTTTTTTATTTTGATCTACCTACTTTGATCTATCAGTTTTTAATGTTGGACTCTGTAAAAATCGCAATGCTTAAGAAAATCATATTGGATGAAATTACTTTACGAATGCAGATTAAATAAGAAATAGAACTATGAAATATATATATATATAAATGTATATGAACATTTTAACTATCATAAATTATACTGTTGCAGATATCATTTATATAAGCATGGCATGACTGACAATTAATATGTTAGATCCTCTTTTCTTAAAGATTTTTTTAACTTATGAGCTGCACCTGAAATTCCTTTTTGCGATAATTTGCTCGTTTATAATAGCAGGATAATAGGCAAAAACTCATGAACGATATCTCATCTAGGTCATAATGAAAGTGTTAGACCTGCTTTAGATACAGGAAATTTCAGGACAGAGGAACACATGTCGTGATATAAATTATTATGTAATATAAATTATAGTCAGTCAAGATTTATCAATGCTGATGAGAAATCGATTTTCTCATTGTTTCTAAAGAATACGTCTGTTTAGAGACGATAACAAGCAAATACATAGTTGTATTCGTCCATTATTTCTTTCTCAATAAATATTAAGTAAAAGTAACATCAACGTTATAATTTTAAGTTAACAATATAAATGTAATATAACACATATGTACACGTTAATGTAACATTAATGTTATGTCACTTTTAATTAATGTTTACTGATTCTATATAATTATCATATTTATTTTTGATTTCACAGATAATGTGTTAATAGTCTATAATAATATTCAGCATACCTTTAAAAATCATTCAAAACTTGACATATTATCTGAAATTGTCAATCTAAGAGATTAATCTTCCTGCACGAGAAAATGAAATGTTAAAAGTTTAAAAAAAAACAATGAGATTGGAACAAAATTGATGTGATATTGTTGAAACGAAGAAAATAGAGAGAAGTAGAAAAGTTCGCTAAAAATATATTTAATATATTTAATAATATATTTAAAAAATACTTATATAATTTAATTACATAATTATATTAAATATATTATATTAAAAATTTAATTATGTAATTAAATTATATAAGTATTTTTTAAATATATTTTTAGCGAACTTTTCTACTTCTCTCTATTTTCTTCGTTTCAACAATATCACATTAATTTTGTTCCAATTTCATTGTCTTTTTTTAAACTTTTAACATTTCATTTTCTCGTGCAGGAAGATTAATCTCTTAGATTGACAATTTCAGATAATATGTCATATATTATAAGTTTTATGATTAGGTATGTTAAATATTATCTTAACGCACAATCAGACGAAAGGATCCTATTCATTCTCCCATGTGTCAAAGAAACAACAGATTGACAGGATATTAAACAAACACAATATCCGAACTATTTTTAAATCATCCAAAAAGATAGAACAAATCTTAAGAAATCCTAAAGATCAAAGACTTTCATTCAGCTCCGCAGGAGTATATAAAATATCTTCTCCCTGCGGGCAAGTATACATTGGAGAAACTGGGAGAATAGTCAACCTACGATAAAAGAACACCAACGTGATGTCAGGTTAAAACACGTTACGCAATCAGCATTATTAGAACATCGGAACAGAACATCAAATACTGTTTGACAAAACGACCACAATAGCCAACATTACATCATATTTTCCAAGAATATATAAAGAATTCATAGAGATATAACATCCTAACAATCTAAATAGAGATAATGGCTACAACATAAATAAAATATGAAAAATTATTCTCCCGGTTATTGAAGACTGACCGATTTCCCCCACCTCTCCGCCCCTCTTCCCACCCACAATTCTCTTCTTTCCCTCCGCCACTCCAACAAGTAGCGTAATATAAAAAAAGAACGAACAGCTCAGTATTAGGCTGCTCCTCGCCTGATGAAGTGGATTGCAAGGTTCACGAAACATTGGCATTTCAAAAATGGATCTGGACACGGAGGAAATCCGCGAAAAGCATAATCTTTAAATATATATTATAATCTTTAAAAATATCTTTTTATGAAATAAGTGACATATAATTCGAAAAATACAAATTTTTCATTTATTTTTATTTATTAATTAAAGAAATGATATATATTGGAACAGTAATATTAAAATATTGAAATTTTAATAATACAGATATCTCTAAAGATATTGATAATTTACAAAATACAAAATATATATAAAAAAGAAGCTTTTGAGGATTTTAGAAAATTCATTAATTAAATAAATAACATATTAAAATTAATATATTGGGCACGAGCAGTGTATTTTTAGCAGTGCAGGTTGGAAAACTATATATTTTATCATATCTTGTGGTTTTCGTTAACCAACAACATTCACGCACTGGCGGCGGATGGACGAAATAGGGACGTGCCTTCGAACGTATCGCAGGTAGCTACCTCTGAACGAGAAATTACAAAAATTTATCACAGTCTCTAGGTAGAGGTTTGGTGAGCTCAATTACTCACACACGCTATGTTATCGATAAACCATCCGCCATTTTTTATCCTTAAGGCTATATATATGTGTATATATATATATATATATATATATATATATATACTTAAGGGGCGTTCTCTTACTTAAATTACCACCCCTTTGCCAATTTCAATTTTTAAGATAAAATTCTTTAAAAGTGTTTAAAATTTTTCTTGAAATGTCTATTTTTCGATGCCGTATGGTGTTTTTAAAATGGCGAATCCAAAATGGCGACTGGAATAAAAAAAGACATGGAAAAAATTAATGATATCGTGAATAAACGTGCAGGATGTGATGTAGAGATCTGATCTGTGTGCGTGTGTGCATGCGTGTCAAACGAATTATGTTGAATTCAATACAACCTTCTTTAATACAATTTCAAATTATAATTTGATCATTCTCTTCCCGCGAAAATACGTCGCGAAAAAATCTACAGTAGGAGTATTATTATGTATTATTATGTATTATTATGCATTAAAAACAATTTCTACAGGATAATAATATGATAATAATATGATAAGATAATAATTTAATAAGTGTTGAAGCTTTATATTACTTTATAAGAGTCTCTTGCATCTCACGTTTGAAATGTTTGATTTACGTGAGTCTCCTTGTCTCTCATGTGTGTGTGAAATTTTGTACGCAAATGTCTTGATAACCATTGATAACCACTGATGTTGAAGAAAGATTGATTTTAATGTAATTTGTTTTCACATACATATATACACGCACGCACGCACACGGACCTCTACATTACATCGTGCACATTTATTTATGATATCATTAATTTTTTCAATATCTTTTTTCATTCCAGTCGCCATTTTGAATTTTCAAAAATGTTATATGGCATCGAAAAATAGACATTTCAAGAAAATTTTAAACTCTTTTAAAGAATTTTATCATATATATATATATATATATATATATATATATATATATATACTACTTTTGGAAAAAAAAATATTTTCTCGTGGATACTTTACATATATATACAAACATGACGCAAATATCCACATTTAAAAAGCACACTATT
>Ga0157364_1007885_pt1 | contig 11030 bp, 14 predicted proteins | sample AttsexASBM2_FD_111476 | JGI IMG/M metagenome (GOLD analysis project Ga0157364, IMG submission 111476) | Fungus gardens microbial communities from leaf cutter ant in Ribeirão Preto, State of São Paulo, Brazil - Atta sexdens ASBM2 | ecosystem: Host-associated > Fungi > Mycelium > Unclassified ... | reverse complement strand
TTTTTCTGTAAAGTTGATAGTAAAGTATAGTTTGAGTAAAAAAATTATTGAAAACCACCGATATTTAGTAATTAATATCTTACTAACTATTGCGAAAATTGTAAAATCGTAGAGGACTTTTCGACTCAATTTAATCCGCTCTATGTACACAAGACCGCTTAGTAAAAAATTTCGGGACCTGTATAGGCACGCACACACATGCACGCATGCATTCACGCATCTTAATGTTATTAATTTTAATAAATGTATCTTACAATGGCTATGATTACACCATATGCTTAGTCCGCGACCTATACGATAGGTGTCCTTATTTATAGATAGATTAAACAAAGGCGCTTATCGTATAGGCCGCGAATTAAGCGCACAGTGTAACTAGGCCATTGTCTCAACTGTTTTTAATCTTAGAGCTTTGTATACGAGCTTTTATCCTTTTTTCTTTATGTTACTATTAAAATAAGGTAAAGTATAGTCTCATAAATTTTTAAACAAGAACAATAGGTTGTCAATTAAGATTTATTTAAACATTTAAACGTACACATACACTGGTCCCGATGTGTATGTTTATATAATTTAGTACTTTTTTATTATTATTATTTTTATTATTAATATTTTATATTTGATACTAATATTATATGTAATTTAATATTAATATTAATAAATTATTTAAATTTATAATATTAATATTTTAGACAACCAAAAGTTCTTGTATATCTTTATAAAATCTAAAATCGAAACGCAATCTCAATACTTTCTTCGATTGTGTCATATATATACGCATATATTTAGGAAATCTTAACTTAAGCGTACACTACATAAAAGGCCTGTTTAGTGGACACTCGCGAAAATAAACCTGCACATATTCAAATTAAAATGGAATCAGATGTATAATATACATATGCTATTTTATAAAAAAATTATTTCATTGCTTTGCATAAGTATTATTTGGGAATGTTTGAAATAATCTCAGTTAACATCATTGATATGGTATATTTTCGTACAGAGAATATTAAAAAACAAAATGAACCCGTTGACAACAGAATCAAATGACTTAAGGCCAAAATCTATTTTAAATATACAATGATTATATTTTAGATACGTTTCAAAGACATGAAACACATGCGGTATCATTTTATCCTTTTTTATTCTTCTTATGTGAACAACAAGGACAAATGATGCATCATGCGCTTCGTGTGTAATTCGGAACGCATCCATACTACACTATTAACTATCTATACAAGGTACTCAAGTATGTATGCGCTTCTGCATCCACCATCTTGCCTGCATACCATCTTGCAAATTGAATACATAATGTATCACATGCATATTGTACTATTCATTTTTACAGATTCAAATTTTTCTGAGACTTTTTTTTAATCATATTGTACAACCACTTTTTCATAATTTGCACAGCGAGCGCATACGTTATTTAAGAGATAAAGAGGTAAACAAGTACATTTCCAAAATCTCTACTGTATAAATCTTTACATATCTCATATGTTTCTAAAACAATTTTTGGATAGGTTTTAGTCGTTGCACAGTGGTCCTAATAATGATTATGTGCAAGCAACAAATATCGATAAAGCCACCACGAAGCAGGCCATAAAGTGCATTTTCATGTATTATAACTGTGTAGATACATATATTTTTATCTCACTGTAGTATTAACTTTTTTATAATAAATAGCACAATAACATTAATGTTTCCTTATTACATGGTGGTTCTTTGCTGAATATGTGCACACATTGGAACATATTATCAAATATAGCAAGCGTTATCGTTTGTTGAGGATATTGACGAAAGTTCGAAATTTTGTTTGCGGTTCTGGCATTTGCGCCAGTGTCTCCTCCATCATATTCCTTAATTTCGCTAGATCGGGCATTTTTTCACACGACTCGATATTTAACAGCTCCATGAAAAATTGTTCCCATGCAGCTCTCTTAGCATACCTGTAATAAGAAAAGATGTGCAGAATGTATGATTAACGCTTTTTCACGCGATATAAATATGGATCCCTTTTGGATTAATTATATATTTATTATTTGTATACCTTGGTAATTTCGAGGCAATAAACCAACGGCCGCCCACATTTGACACTTTCATATAATTGCCAAACAATAAACAATGACTGGTCGCCGCTAGACAATATAAATCAGTCTGATATGTCCATGGTCTTCCAGTTTGCATTTCGATACAAGTAAAATCTTCCGTTTTTATAACTTGCATAAACGTTGTATTTTCTGGGAACAGTTTCATGTCTATGCTACATCCGAAATCTATCAATTGTATAGTTAGCCTTACATCTTGCGTAGGTCTGTTGATGATTATAGAGCAATTATAGAGATATTCATAACCTAATGTATGATAATTAAAAAGAATAAACTATTCAGTTATCGATTTGCAAATTTAGAATTAATCAATTCCTATTCTTGTAAAATTTATATTACTAATTTTAAGTAGGAAATTCCTTTTCTTTAAGAATGATAGTGCAATTATTGTTAATTATTGTTACACAAATTTTTAAAAATGATCATTAATAAAAATGTTCTTAACTGTAACATATCTTATTTAACATTAAAAACAATTACATTATTATTATCATTATTATTATTATTATTATTAAATAATCAATGATTATTATTTATCAAATAGAAAAAAGTTGCTAAAAAAATAATACTAACAACCGCATTAATAAAAAATTATCTGGCTTTATGTCTCCATGTATTATTTGGCATTTATGTAAGTACTCCACGATTTGAAGCATTTCAATTGTGAAGAAAATAGTTAAAGTTTCCGATAGAAGTTTGCCAGTGGCAAGTTTTATCTGATTTGTCACTTCTAATAACGTTCCGAATTTAGAATATTCTGAAACTAGTATACTTCCATTATTAGCCACATATGCCATCGTTACATCCATAAAACTGCGTAACTGAAAAAAAATATTATAATATTATGGAAGGAGAATTAATTTGTTGATAATAAAAGTAATCTTTATTTAACAATATTTGTGCTATACTATACCATATGTGGATTTGTAAGACGTATTTTTATTTCTCGTACGATATAGTATTCCCAAACCCAAGCAGGTCTTTGCGTTTTAAGAGCAACAATCTCGCCTGTTTGCAAATTAACTGCTTTATAAACTGTTCCATACATTCCTTTCCCAAGGCACTTTTCCAAATCATACGCTTCGGTGTCTGGAGAGAGAGCGTAAAATATAGATTAATATAAAAAATAAAAGCTTGTAAATATCTTACAATACATAAATCTGAATCCATGTAAATTGAACACTAACCAAGCGTAATCATAGTAGAAGGCACAAGCTTATTTAGATTGGTATCTATTCTTTTGTATCCATCTGCATGATGAGATTGCGGAAATTTAATTTTTTTCAATAGGCCAGCTATTAAGTTTTTATCGAATGGATTTATATCTTTCAATGGAAGCTCGAAGCATTCTTCCTCCATTTGTTCCATAGGTTCATGCTCCTCGCACTCCATGGTGCTAACTTTTTCTGAATTATCTTCTTCATTAAGTTTTAAATTTATGGATTTTCTTAGATCGCAATTATTCTTTATTTCGGATGTAATTTGATCAACATGCCGTTGTACTGTACGTGGACTTTGAGCGTGCATTGCCTGAATCTGTGCATGCTGCTTTTGTTCATAAGGTTGATTCACAGATAATAGAGATTCGTTTGACTCCTCTTCTAGAACTTTATGTAGAATTACAAAGTTAAAACATTTTCATATTTTTCAATTAAATGAAAAGCCTGTGCAAAATATTTAATCATTTATTTAATTATAATTTGAACAACTACTTTTCGGAAATTAGGCTCATCCATCCATCAGTCAATTTTTATTTTAACTATCTGCTAAAACGACTGTCATTAATTCATGACATCTTAAGACTCTACTTAAGGTCTTAGGTCTAAGAACCAACACGTAAATACTGGCCTAAATCTCTTAAATATGTACAATTACGATATAAAAATAGATTATACTTATTACTAACGAAATTTTTTATACATACTTGTATCCACAGGTTGTTCTTTAAAAGGAATCACATCTTCTCTCGTTATTGCAAAGGTTAATCCAGTTGTTTTGGTATAATTACTACTCCCTGAACTGCTTGATACATATTCTCGTGTAGATTCTAATATCACGCTTAATTTATCATCACTTTCGATATTAGGTGCTTCTGCAACTCTATTTAACATAAATAAAACTTAAATGTTTTATCATATACTTCCGACAAATCAAAAACTGATTAATACATACGGTTGGGATACAGTATTCTGATTTGAAAATGAATCATCTTTTATTCTGTATGATGGTTTAAAATGATTAATCATTGGTGTAGAACTTGTTAATGGTACATTAAAGGCTTCTGTAAAACATGTTTCATTAGCAACTGAAAGAGGAGTTATACCCAAGCTTTCATCGATATAAAGATTATTTTCGTCTGGTTTGGGTATCATATTTTCTTCTAGGGCACCATTATAATCCACAACAATAGCATTCTCTTTATCTTCCGCGCTTTCAAGATATTTGATATCTTTACGATTCATCCCAGGCGATTTAATGTATGGTAACTCAGATGGCATTCTGTATGGTTTGCTCGTTTCAATTTCAGAATCGGTATAAGGAGAGAAATGTAACTGTTTTTGTGATTCTATGTTTTGCTGAGGCAGCATAGGTGCTTCAATTGGATATTGTTGATAGCTGATATCATTGGGTAATATGTTACCATAAATGGGATGCTGCATATGTTGTATGTGTTGCTGCACATGTTGTGGTTGCTGAGAATGTAAAATATGTTGATTGTGTGGAGATTGATGATGATTATGTGATGATTGATGATGATTGAGTGGAGATTGATGATGATTGTGTGAAGACTGATGATTGTGCGGAGACTGATGATGATGACTGTGCGAAGATTGGTGATGATGAATATGCGGTTGATGATGCGGCATTTGATTATGAGGCGATTGTAAATGCTGCGGATGAGGAAGAGACTGATGATGCACAGTATGCATTTGCTGATGCGATGGAATCAACTGCTGATGGTGATGTTGAGAATGGTGCTGCCGAGGATGTGGTTGCTGCACTTGATCATGATGCTGCTGTAATAAAAAATGTACATTATATTAAATCCTTTTTCAAATGGAAATATTTTATTTTTACAATATAAATATTAATTTTTTTCGCTCGTATAACTTACAACAAATTAATAAATAGTAAAATCTAGGTCAATATATTAAACGAGCTATAGTTAGATGTAAATAATATTAATCACAAATTATAATTTTCCGACGATAAGTTTCCACGATACGTTTCGATTATACTTAATTCTCATCAACCGCAAAATACCCAAATATATAAATCTAATCCAAAAATCTAATTATATTAACATATTATGAGAATCATTTCACGTTCGAGTTACAATAGATAATATAACAGATTTTTAAGAATCATCTCATCTTCGTGTTACAAAGGCTGCTATATCATAACCATATCACCAACATTTATATGATCTGACATACATAAGCTACATCATTAATATGATTGGAATTTATTCATTTATTCATACTGACTGTCCTTTCTCGCTATTAACCGACGAATTGATTCAGAATCATAACTCTTCACTACATCATTTATTATTATCAAGTTTGACTACTGGTTTGACCTGAGTTTTACTATTTATTTTATTTTTATTATTTTAGGCTCTTGTTAAATATAAATGTATATATAATCAAAAGCAATAGATTGTATTTATACAATAGATCCATCAATATCAAGTTATTAATTATTAATTTTGCTCTTTAATCAAATTAACCCTAGCTCGCCACCATAGAGTACAACGTATCTTATGTGATTTTTTATTGTGATTGCTATAACTTTTTTGTAATGTAATTTAAAAATCTGGATTGAAGTTCAAAAATACTTGAACTATCCATAGATACGATAAGCTTGCAAGAGTAATTTTTTTTTATTTTCAATGTGAGAGTGCACGAAAGTTCAGAGAATACTTGGGACCCACATGTGGCTAGCTCATAAGTTTTCTGCATTCTTAATATTTCTTTATTTTTTGTTAAATATACGTTTACTACGGATTAGTATAACTGTCGGATAGTATAAAAATAAATAATTCTATTTGAAAATGTAGAATTAAAAAAAATTATTTCAATATAAATAGTAGAAATTTTATCAATATAATAAATAGTATAAATTTTAGTCAGCCTTTGTCAGTCTTGAAATCGCTTGGGCGGATGTATTGTTTCAAATCGAGCATCATCCTCTAAATTAAATCCTAATAAATTCTAATAAATTTAATTATATATACTATAATAATATTTATATATGTACAATCTTATCTACCATTTTATATTGTTCAAGGAACAAAATTTTATGTTTCAGTTGTAAAATTATGATATATAGATTTTTTAAATATCGATTTTCAATAGTTCAATTAGTTCAAATAATTATATTTTTTTGAGCGATTGATATTTTTTAAGTATACTATTTTTTTGTTAGTCCAAAAGGTTACTAAAAACGTCACGTTTTGTTGCTTAAAATTTAAAAATTTAAGAATTTTATAAATCCAAAGTAATCAATTTTTGTGAATTTTTTCAATAAAAATTTTTGTTTAATATTAATTGAAAATCAAATATTTATCAAATATTATATTTATATTTATTTCTTTGTTTGATTTTAAGGCATAAATTTCATACGTTTTGAAAAAATATACATTCAGAAATATAATAGCATAACAAGTTGCAGCATCCCATAGATCCTAGTTGTGATTCAAAAAGAAATCAAAAATAACAATGGTGAGCTTAAGTTAAGATTATCTATTGATTCACTCACGTTTATACAAAATATTTAATAAAAATAATTTTAAAATAAAAATATTTAATAAAAACAATATAAATACTGTATAAATTTTTTCTATACCTGCATCTGATAATGATAACTATTTTGCAAACTGTGATTCCCATATACAACATGCTGATCCTGAGAATAACTATGATGCTGCGTATGATAACTTTGATGATTCTCTTGATCGTTATAAACTTGCACATTGTATCCTTGATGATGCTTATTACTAGACATCACATGTTGAGTCATAGAGCTATCCATATGTATATCAAACGGTAACTTATTCCTCGACTCTACCATTCTAGATGCAACGGGAGGACTACGAAAGCGCGAAGCATTAGTGGCTGCATCTGGAGATTGCCACAAACCTTGCACTACCGAAATAGCTTCCTTCGTATTTACAGTGAGGCTCTGCCCGAGCAGATGTTCCTCAGTATCAACAGTCAACGACGAAGTGTGATGCTGGTGCATAAAGTTTGTCGATTGTAATGGTCGACTATTTTGTTGCGCTTCAAGTCTCTCAACTTCAATTCTCTCGGTCTCTAATCTTTGTTCAACTTCCTGTTGAGTCTCTAAAACTTGATTCTCGACCTGGTTTTCGTATTGTTGCCTTTGTAACTCTTGTTCAGCTTGGAGTCTCTGCTGATTGATTTCAGCTTCTCTTCTTTGTTGATTGAGCTTCTGCTCTTCTACTTCTTGTACATGATACATGTTCTCATAATTGTTAAGCTGGGATTGGGATTCTCCATCAGTTTCACGTAAACAAATCATCGACATTTCATGTTTATTTCCCAGAAACTGCGCTCTTCTGTGTAAAATATTGTATTATATAATTAAAATAATTAATTGTATCAATGTTTTTACAAGATATACATACACCAAATAATTTTCTTATTATGCCTTAAAGAATGTCAAAAGAATGATACCTTTCCAAATAAAGTTGTGCTCTAATTTCTTCCATACTACGATCAACATTATCAGCATAAACTAATTCTTTGGGATAATGTGGTTTTTGTACAATATTTGAATCTATTGGATCTGCTACATATACTGGCACTCTTAAACAGTCATGGTATTTACTGCCATCAAAAAAACGTACATGATTTGGAAATAATTTAATTTTCTCCATATTACTGTCATCATTCTGGTCCTCGTGAACTGAAAGTAAATAAGGAAATTCTCTTCACTTTCCTGCAATAACTTGCCATTTTAATTTCACATATCTTACTCTTAAAATCCGCTTTTACAGTAGGAGCTATTAATGGACCTCTCTTGCTTCCACTATTCCATGGTCCAGGCTTAATGGTGTTTTCTTTATGTACCATATCTTCTATAGGTACATGATCTAATATGCTTGAACTTTTCATTTCTCCAGATATATCATCCTAAGTTATAAGTTAACATTTCATTACAATTTTAAAAGTATGATAAAGTATAATACACTAACATGGTATTCATATATCACAAATATCTTACTTGATATATTTGTATTTTAGAATTGGGTTTTGTGTTCTGCATAGAAGATGAGATTTGGGGAACAGTCCCAGGATAATATTCGCGTACACGATGACCTGTTCGTATGCTACCAATTCTTTTACCAGCTCTTATCGCTCTTAACGAACTAAAAGCCTGACGTTGTTCGAACAAGGAAACGTCGTTTCTTTCTTCGATACGTCCAAGAGTTTTGCGTGCCACAGCAAATTGAAAATTTCTGTGAAAAGTCATTGTACAATTTTATCACATATAAATAATTTTTATTTAATATATTTTAATATGTGAAAAGCAATAATTCATACTGGTGAGCATGGCCTAATTCCTCAAATGGTTCTGCATGAACAGATAGTCCCATTAAGTAAACTTCATCCGCGCGTTTGTCGTCCTCAATTTGCTCTAATTCGAAAGCCCAAGCCCTGTACATATCGGCTATTCTAGTCCCGATACCACTGCTGTGCAATAGCTGGTATAACTCCAAAGGATTCTTTTGCATACTTATCTAAAAATCAAGTCTTGTTATAATATTTATAACAACATAATTATATACTTACAAGATATTACTCACATAATTAATCCATAAACGTATGTATCTGCGATCTTGATGATATTTTATGTCTTTTTCAAATATCGCTAAACATTGTTGCAAGAGTCTCCCAATATGGGATTCATGTCCACTTTTCGGATAACTCTGTTCCACCCACAAAATATACTCGTACCAATTCTCTAACGGATCATCTCCTTCGTAATTCTTAATTGCATCCTCATACATTCTAAATAAAAATATATTATATTTTTAACAACTTTACAAAATAATTCTGTTCAACAAAAAAAAAGCATTCCTTAATATTAGTTTTGTCCTTACTTCTTCATTAGATGTAAATGTATAAACCAATTATTAAATTAAATTATTAAATTAAAGAATCTTACAATTCTTAATGCAAAGCTACGTTTTTGCTGAATGCATTATTATATTTTCTATGTTAATTTATAATAGAATTAGTTATTATATGCAAGCGTCTTTGAACCAATAGATTTAGAATACTCACTGCTTTTCCTGTAGCAACAACTGCTGTGCATCTACATCTTCCTGTGCCCTCAATGCAGTTCCTAATTGAGTAGCATTCCGTCCATACCTTAATGGCTGGATATTCTCTTTGCAAAGAGCTATCACTGTCGCAGGATCCATTTCCAACTTTATTGCCTTTATCGCTCAGAGACTTCCTTATACACTAACAAAATAACAAAAAGTTCCACAATTAACGCAAACAATACCAGAGAATATTCAGCGGCATTCCAATTAATCATATGATTATACACGTATAAAAATATAAACATCTTTTACTTTACAATTATCAATGGAACACCGAGAGACGCGCGATATGTTGGGGCAGAGATGCAACGAGGCGATTGTTACTTCATCGATGGGATTATCATGGCCTCTGGTTCAAGGCATACACTGATCCTAGGAGAGTCACAGAACAGAGAGCTTGATTGATTGATTTGACATCAATAGTTGATGTTGACGTTGTAGGTATAACACCATGGGCGAAAGGAATTCCGCGAAAGCGCCCGCGGAGGGGAGACTATGTGTTAAGACTATGTGTTCACTCAGACCAGAGTCTAGGGAACGCATGTACACCCTCGGTTATCGCAACTTGGCAACAAATAACAATCCGTGATTTATGACCGGACTTTTATATTCAAACGAAATTCTGCTCCAAAAATTCTAATAAAGACGCTATCAAGCCACGAATTAAGTTAGGTTAGGTTTACGATTTAACAACTTAAATAAGTAGAGGCAAGGAGTTCGCCATCAATCACGGTTTTAATTGTCTTCTCTCGGTTACGATCAACGATAGTATATTCAAACTCAATGCACTCGATGCTTCTTCTTTCGTCTCGTCTCGTCGCACCTCGTCCCACCGAGTTTCAGCGTTGGTACTTGGTTGTATACCCCAGTGTATCCCTACGTCGCGACGCCTCGCGCCGGCAAGGCAAAGGCAAGTGGCGGAATCTCGATCCGCGGGATCGAGCTGTGATCGACGTGAGCTTTCGACACTCGGACACTCTCGGGCGATGACGAGGCGCGAGGTCCAGCGAAATCAAACGCAATAGGTAGTCCTGATGGTCTCGATCGACAATGTGCTGCTTCGTAACGCCGAGAAACTTTTACAGATAGCACGGTCGTCCACCGAGAGATGATCCTTGCATAACGATTCTCCGAGAACAACCCATTGGAACGAAACTGAGTATGTCAGTGACTCTCAACCAGAGCGAGTAAACGGGAAACTGTCGACGTGCAATCTCAATTCTGTGTTTTGTTGTTGCGAAGCGCGAAACGGAATGTAACGTACTAGCGTACACCGTTTTCGCGATTGTTCATTCGTATTTCGTTCAGTAGCGAATATAAAACGCGTCGATCCGAATTAGTTCGTTCACGTCAGTTTACGAACTAATTAGATTCGGCGAAAATCTCTTAAATTATACTATTTCCGTTAATCGATTTCGATTTCTACTTTTAAGCCCCCTTCCCCCGGTCTCTTTCCTTCTCCCTTTCTCTCTTCCTCACACACATACACGCGCGCGCCGCCCGCACGCACGCACGCACGCACGCACGCACGCACGCACGCACGCACGCACGCACGCCCGCACGCACGC
>Ga0157364_1007884_pt1 | contig 11031 bp, 6 predicted proteins | sample AttsexASBM2_FD_111476 | JGI IMG/M metagenome (GOLD analysis project Ga0157364, IMG submission 111476) | Fungus gardens microbial communities from leaf cutter ant in Ribeirão Preto, State of São Paulo, Brazil - Atta sexdens ASBM2 | ecosystem: Host-associated > Fungi > Mycelium > Unclassified ... | reverse complement strand
TTCAATAATTTTTTACTCAAATACTATCAACTTTACAGAAAAACTGCAAGAGATGAAAATTGTTTATTTTCTTCTCATAGAACTCTATGAATTTTTTCAAAATTTTTTATCAACTTTTTAGTACTGCATTTTCTCATTTTTATCAACATGAGAAAATGCGATATTAAAAAATTCTGAAAAAATTCTAAAAAAAATTCTTAGAGCTTTATGAGAAGAAAATAAACAATTTTTGTCTCTTGCAGTTTTTCTGTAAAGTTGATAGTATTTATTTAAAAAATTATTGAAGATTAATTTTCGACAATTTTTAGCAATTAATATCTTGTTAACTATTGCGAAAATTATAAAATGGTAAAGGATTTTCCGTCTCAATTTAATCCGCTCTCATGTCTATGAACTCCGTCAAAACAATTATCGGACACCCTATATATATGGAAGTCTATCAATATAAAGTTGAAAATTAAAATTTGTGTCGTGAACAAATTCAAATAACAAAAATTGTGAGTTATAGTATAAGTTATAGTATAAGCAGTAAGTAAATCGATCGATCATAATAGAAACTATGAGGCAATAACGTAAGCAATAGCAAATTCAAAATGCTGATTTGTTTATTGCTTACGTTTTTTTATGCCTGACTATATCCATTAATAATTTATAACAAGAACTTTTTCTGTCAGTAACGAGACAAAGAAAAAAATTGCACATCAGAAGAACACATCAACAACAAAATAGACGAATATCTTTGTCGTTCGTCCATTCTTTAAGCTGGTATTTCATATGTCGTACGACAAGGGTTTCTTGTTGATTAGTTGTAGAACAGAGAAGTTCTCGGATCTCTCTGTCTTGAAATCAATCAACAGACTTGAAATCTTCGTGACACATGAAATATTAGGCTAGTTCTATGATCTACTCTTTGAGAAAATTTGTAAGAGAAAATCGACGACGGCTGAATTCAGTCCTTACTGAATATATGAGGGTAACAGAAACGCGAGTTAGAGCGCAACTGACTGCGGTCAATGAACACGATAGACAACGTGGCGGCAACGTGTGTCAGTAACAGTCGGACTCTCGTCGCACGAAGATTCTTGCCCGCAAAAGTTGCGTGCGTAGTAATATCTTTTTGCTTGGAACAGAGCATCGGACGGCAAGTCTTGAATACCTCCATTCCACCGCTAGCAAACCACCACCCTCTATCCCCATCTTCTTCGATACACGCGGCTTCCAATCTTGGTGGATCCGATCTTTGCTGCCCGCTTCTGGATCTTTCTCTCTCTTTCTCTCTCTCTCTCTCTCTCTTTCTCTCTCTCTCTCTCTCTCTCTTCCTTCTGCCTTTCTTTCGTACCTACGATACGTGTTGAGTGGTCTCGCCTCGCCCTTGCACCTCTTCCCTTCCTCCTTCGATATGCCCTTCGCTTCCTCCTGCCACCGGTTCCTCCTTCCTCCGGTCTCTTATAAGGACGCACAGGAAACCTGTTTATCCTTACATCCCGCGATGGGATGCCACGATCGGTCGAGGAGGAGACTGCAGGCGCTCGCCTTCCAACACGTCGCTGCTTGTGTGCAGGAGGGCCGCGCTTACCGAAATACCGCGTCCTTCGTCTTTCACGACCTCCTTCTCGGTCCTCTCTCGCTTTCTCTTCACCGTCTCATACCGTCTCCACCACGTCGGGCATGCCCATTCAAGCGCATCTTAGTGGCAAAGTTTTCACCGTTAACGCTCCCACCTGAATATTCCACCATTCCTTGAGAAGGACCGCTGTTACACGGAATAACTTCGTCGATTATACACCCTTGAGAAATCGGTTCGCCTCGTGGATCTTACAGAGGTCTCGAAACAAAACAAATTCTGTATTATATTTGAATATGAAGAACGCACGTTATAATAATAATTATGATAATTATTCATATCATTATTTTACGATAGAAACGAATATATAATCATTACTCAACGTTAATAATTGTTATCAACTACGTAGGTTAAAATAAAATCATTACAAAACACGCATTTTACATTTTATAGATTAGCATTCGAAAACATTATTTTTCTCACATCATCAAATTTTTTTCTTTAAAGTAAAAAATTTGATATTATAAAATTTTCTTTTACAAAAGAAACAGATCATAGACAGTAAAGTTCTTTACCGAGCATTTTCTCTCTCTCTCTCTCTCTCTCTCTCTCCCCTCTCCACTCTTTCTCTCTCTACATACTTTCACATACTTTCGTAGAAATAGAAAAGTTCAAATAATGAAGAAAATAAAGGCTGTAAAAGCTGAGAACACTACGTGTCGTATCCTAGGCGCTCTAACAACGAAAGAAGAATGCGTTCTAAAGGCGAAATTGATGAAGCGAACGGTCGAGATCGCGCCGCGCCGGTTCCGAAGAGACAAAGGAAAAAAGGAGAACAGAGAATGATGAAGGAGGCGAAAGTGAAAGAGACGAAAGAATAAGAAAAGACCAGCATCGGGCCGAGTTTGGACGAGTACGAATTCCATCGCGTCGTGATCGAGTTGCTTAGAAACCCGGTCGCACTCTCATGCCATGGGGTACCTACACGCATCTGAAGATGGCAAGATACCATATAGAAGAGGTAAATGGCTGGATGTAAGAAGACGGCAAGGGCCTGCCTGGCCTCCGTGCCGATCTCTCTCTCTCTCTCTCTCTCTCTCTCTCTCTCTCTCTCTCTCTCTTCGCCTGCAGCAAGTATCGTGGCCTATACCAGGCAACCTGTTTCACCTGACCATGGTCAGAACGTGGCGTATGGTGCATTAACTTGCTAGCTATGGTAACATTGCCCAAGCTCCGTGTCATGAGCAAATTATCCAGACGGACGTTTATGCTGCAAGCGGTATTCGAATCAAAGAGAGACTTCGAGAAAGGACTAAGTTTTGAGTTAAAATCAGTTTATAAGCAGTCAAGCTGTCTTTGTATATATGAGCAAGCAATGAGAAATCCTTAAACTGCGTACAAAGTATATGCATACTATTATTATTATTATTATAAGGGTGTTTCTTAAATAGTGGACACTCTTAATCATATAAGATTATTCCTAATTAAAAATTAAGTCGAAGAGTCTTCTACAATTTTGCAATTTTCGCAATGATTGACGAAATATTAATGTCTAAATATTGCTGAGTAAGCGCGTATCCGGCTGCCCAACCATTAACTACTATCACGAAAATTGCAAAATGATACAGGACTTTTCGATTCAATTTTTAATCAAGAATAATACTATATGATTAGTATCCGCTATTTAAGAAACATCCTATATAATTATAAAGTATATGCAAGTATTACGTATAAAGCTTTTTCTTATATACTCGAATAAATATTTTATATTCTTCATATAATAATGACAGTTTGATAAAAAATTGTTCTACCTGACTGAATAATTTTCATACAGAATGTCCAATCATTACTCTTATTACGTTCAATGCTTTTCTTCTCTATAGATTCATGTAGGTACGCTAGGAGAGAGGGAAACGATTATGTCGATTACACTGGTAGCGATCGCTAGTTATAACCATCGCAATGTAAACAAGTAGTCATGCTTATTACCATCCAGTATTATCGCCGTAATCGCAAGACCAATCGAGGTAGCGAAGAAAACGAGCGGAAAATAGTTGTTAACCGGAATTACCTGCAAGAAAATGATTGGAGTATGAAATACATGACGATATTACACGGAGTGGTGACGAAATGTCTTCCCGTTTTATATTTAGTAACACACTTAGAAACAATTGACGATTAATTTCCTGATGGTGCACACTTTAGAGTACAAAGGCCAGTATGTGTGTGTGTGTGTGTGTGTGTGTGTGTGTGTATGCATGTGTGTGTTAGCCACAATCGAATTTACATTTATCCACTTTGCAACGGAGACTGCCAGCAGCTGCTGCGTCATTGGAACCTACCAATTCGCTAACCAGCCATTGATATCCGTCAAAGCGCAGCTGGTATGCAGTGTATGCACTCGCTTATAGACTGTACTTCAAGAATAACTACCGTCTTCCGTAGATATACGCGTAGGTAGCTTACAATCTTACATTACGTCCAGAATCTAAGAATGTGATTATACGCTGTGCGTATTGTGCCTCTTCTACTAGTCATACATTACGGTGTTCCTGACTTCTCAACTAATCCATCGCGCAAAGCACATATTTTATCCTCTTTATTCCACCACTGCGCCGAAGCCTTTTAACGTGAAAGCTAGCGCGTTCGCCAGCCAGTCTCTTCCGTATCGCGGTGCTTGCGTGGAATCAATTATTCAAGATGTCATTAATAAAATAACGAAATATATATCAAGCACAATAGAAATCGTCCGCCGTACGTACAGCGAGTCTGCGCGGATTCGAAAGAGGTACAATTTCGTCGGTCGGACGATCACGGTGCATCTAAGCGGAAAGAGGGATGGAGCCGATGGAGGCGAGAGAACAGGGCAGAGGAGAGAAGCGAAGGAAAATCGGCGGGAGAAGAAAGAGATTGCCGCAACTCGAGGAATAGAAAAGACGGAGACACTGAGCTCCGTGATATCTTTGCCTACCTTCGACGATTCCTGTCCCTTCGTGCTTGAAGCTGCACCTTGAAGCAGAGGAAGTAGGCCACCACGTTTTATTTCCTCCCATTCGCTCTCCGCCGTCATATTCCGTTTTCGCCGTCGCCGGTTCCACTTTATGTGCGCCACGGCGCGCGGAAAGCGGGTGCAGTATAAAGAGCGAACTTCTGCTAAATTAATTTCCAACAATTTACATATGTCGTCCGTTATCGTTGTGATAACAATACGTTCGACGTTGGACTCCTGCAGACTTTCCTAAGAGGATTTGCTCGCGATTGACGGCGGTCTTGATCTGGCGAATCGATACTGCTATTAGTCGATCGCTCTATTTACGCTAATTGCAATTGCTAATTAGCTACGAATGATTCTAAACGGCTCCTGTATTCTCGTATCACGTCACATATACTTCTCTAATATGGATTTTGAAAAAACCATATAAATAACTCGTACCTGATACTTTTAACAAAATAAAATGTTAATTATTACGATGATAAAAAGAAAAGAAATCTACATTCTAAATTTCTTGCAGTGAAATCTCACTCCAAGAGAGTGAAAATAATCACCCTTGAAAACAAGTGAAAATATTTCACTTCTTGAAAGAAGTGATAATTTTCTCTCTTTTTAGAATAAATTATCACTTCAAAGGAGTGAAATTTCACTCAAAAAAAAAAGTGAAAAAGAGTGAAAATTACTCTTTTTCAAGAAGTAAAGGGTATTTTCACTTTTTGGGAGTGAGATTTTTTACTGCAAGAAATTTAGAGTGTAATTTTGATAAATCGATTCAATATTAATCCAAATTCTAAAACACCGTGAAATAAGATAAATGATAATTACAATAATATATCGTAATAATAGTAGGTAATAAAAGCTCGGTGTCAACCAACCATCCATGATACATGTTAGAGTAAGTGCACGGTGGAAAATTAGATCCATTTCCGAATCCCGCGCACGATCTGCTCGGCTCGTTCAAGCGCAGTTAGGTCAGATAGTCGAACCGCATATCGCATGGGGCTACTTTATTACGGAAGGGAAACGGCGTAGGAAGGAAAAAAAAAGAAGACGGATCGCGTGCAATTTCCACATTCACTACGGCTGGTCCTCATTCAACGGAGAGCTTCTCGAAGAAGAATCACGTTTTGAAATTAACCTGGTTGTGCCAGGTCAGTATTCGAATTTGAGAACAAGTCACTCGCAGTACAGTAGATTTTTCATGGTAAAAATAAAGTTCAATCATAAAAGTAAGATTCGATCATAAAAATTTTCCACGCTGTAATTCAAGTTGTCTTTTGAGTCGTGTATATTTCGCCGTTCCGCCGCGATTGTGCCGACGGATGGGGCGGGAAAGAGATGACGGGTAAAAAGCTGCGTGTAAAATTTCAATCTCGTTTCAGCGTTTACGTTTTTCTGTCCGTCGCGCGGCCGGGGGCTTGGATAAACGCAAAACTATTCGTTAGAGTAGATGTACGCAAATACGACGCCACAAGCGTTTGCACAACGAAGAACGGTTCGCCAATATGTAATTAAGAAAGGGCGCTGCTTGTAAGCGTATAAGCGGCGCAGAGAACCGAATGGAATACGGTTTTGCGGCTTTCTCTTTCCCGCGGAGTTTCGCGACTTGTTTGTTGTCTGATCCTTCCAGAGGTATTCATGGTCTTTTTGGGAGACCATTCCGTCCATCCCGCTCTGTCCCCTCGTACACCCTTATTCTCTAAACTTTCTGCGATGGAACGCAATGGATCGACCAATTGCCAATTGGCCGAGGTCTACCAATTGATAAAGGTACAGTTGAATGGGACGAGCGAGTGTATCGAGTGGTCCGAATAACAATAGGCAACTGGATGAAGAATAAACGAGCTTACTGTCGCTCTTTGCTACAATTCACCCCATCTCATCCTGTCCTTCCAGTCTGACACTTTTTGTGTGCATTCTTTACTTCGTCTCGCTTACTGCAGTAACAGTGAGAACGTTGTTCTGTCTCTACTTAATTCGCAATACGTCTGTCCGTGTGCACTGCAGGGAACACCAAGGAGACACCCAATAACATAATCAGTCCGCAAATGTATTTATCGGACTATTCCAGAGACAATGCCCATTGTGCAGTATCTACTTGTTTTCGCGCGATTATAGTGGCACATAGTTAGTTATACGGCGGACGTGAGTTTGAATACATGATTGGATGAATACCTATTTCATTTCTAACAATCCTTTTAGCTTAACTGCAGTGATTAATAAAAATAAAGATAAACAGTGACGCGATTTTCATGCAACCAAGATAGTAAGTCTAATCGTAATCATAGCATACGAGAAGTAAAATACAAATATAAAACATCAAGAAGAATAATCTGAAGATTGTGTATACACTTAATATTATAGTTGAAGTTTCAGAAAAAGTTTTTCCACTTTCAAGTTTTTATTTCTATCATAAACTCCCTGTTGGAGAAATACATACATATCTCCTTTATTCCGCTGTAAAATAAGGAATAAGGAACATGCAAAGATGACAGATCTCCTACGATTGTTCTTTTGGCGCAAGCTTTCTACCATAACTTGAAAACAATTTGCCTTTCTCGTTCTGCACATCAGACAATTGTATGTCAAGCAGTTGTATTGCATTCAGCCATTTTCAACCTATCTGCGAGACATAATAGCTATGCCATGTATCCGACGGACATTTCAGACGCAATATATTGCACTTCATGGCATTAGTCGGAAACGCCATTAAGCTGCCAATGCTTAGTTGTCGCGCGAACAAAGTTAGCGATGCGACTCACGCATAAATGAGTTTCAATACTTCCATATTTCTTCGGAATTGCTTCTTTGAAGGCGGATCAACGACACGAGATCGAGTGAGCTTCAATATTTCAGTCGCATCTATCGGATACATCCTAAAGCTACTTCCTCCGCTTTTATGAAACTTCGGAAAAAGAGAACAGTAAATAAGCTCATTTTTACTTGAGCGCCCGCGTTCGTAAAGGTCTTCTTCCGTGTCTTCTATTCTCCGTTACGATACAATAAATATGTAAATGAAATAAGATATCGGTAATAAAAGGATTTGCCCGAGCGTCTCTTGCTCACTTAAATTTGTTCGCGTTTTCATGAATAATTTCATGACGCCATGACGGAATTTCATTTCTATCCGTACAGTTGTACGACTCACAATTAAACAAGATTGGAATCATATAAAGGCAAACTGAAACAAAGATTTTATTTTATATTGAAAAACACAATACAGATTACGATCTTACAAAATAATCAGAATTCACATTCGCGTTCTAATTCTTGTTTTTCCCCTTTAAATAATGCTTTATTCTATGTACATATTGTGTTGTATCGCATCGACTATCGTGACGAAATAAGTATGAAACTTTGATATGTCCAAATATTTCGTAAATTTTTTATATAATATTTTTGATTGCACATCAATCCGTCAATATGAAAAAAAATAATCTAAATATTCTAGTGCGATGACCCCCTTATACGACATATACTTCGTGCTCCGATTTCATGAAGCTCTAAGGGTGATAAGCATCGCTACTTTTGTCAGAATGCCGGCTTCGTGACTCCGGGACGCAGTAAGTTTCTACAAAGTATCTTTCTCTCAGAGCCACTTTGGCGCGCGATCGAATTACGAGAATGCACTTTTCTCGTGCGATCGAAAAGGCTAACACATCGCTGGAATGAAATTTACTGAAATTTCCGATGAATGAAAACAAATTCGAGCGAAAAGCTACAAAAATCGTTTAATTTTAATAAAGAAATATTGGAAAAATTGTTATCTGAGAAAGATACATCGTCACAATTCGATTACGTATGGAAAAAATGATTTTTGTAGAAGTTTTTTAAAAAAATCAGATATAAATTTTATTCATATATATCAAAATAATTACATAGAACACTTAAGCGTCGATGACCATGCTGCAAAAAATTTTAGCAGCCAGTTTATATTCTTGAATCAGCTTCCTACATAATTATTTTGATTTTATTTTGATTCAAATGAAATTATTTTCAGATCTATATATTTATAAACTAAATTTTTATCAAAAGCATTCTTTCCGCACGGCATTATTTTCTTATTTTTTGTCACAATACATTAAATGATAAAAAAACTGAATCACTTCTATCCATTCCACCAATTGCCTATCTCTCTATCATATCAAATTAAATATATATATCTATATTTTACATTTAATTCAAATACGATGCTATGAATTTGAGGGAGCTCAATGGAGATCCCTATCGTCGAGAAAATTACTCGTGTCATCGAGAATCGAAGCGATGCAGCTTACTGAAGGGAAGCAGAGAATTTCGTCCTGCTTTCTCATCGCGCCATATTCGGGGATATCGAAGTTTCCGCAGGACCGGACGCTCTGTGAGATATGAGTTCGCGAACTGTCGTCGAGGTCGGCGTCGTCTACTGACGTCGTCGTCGTCGAGAAAATAAAATCTGCCAGATTACGGAGCCTGCAGGCAGTACGAGGACGTTCTATAAGAGCAGACGATGACCGAGGGTCGCATATTGCAACCTGAATTCTTTCGTTCTTTCCTCTCGAATAAAAAGAAGCATAGCGAGTGATGATCGTCTGATTGTCTGTACCCAACATCGATCATGTTCATGTCATCGATTTTTAATACCAAATTCAAGATATACTAATTCTCGCACGCGATGGCGTATAATTCTAAACAGAATCGTAAAACTTCCAATTTGTCTCCTAAGAGACTTGTAAAAATTTATTACTACAATGCTTATAACATTACGTAATATCTTTACTGACAGCTTCTTACTAGTCGTAAGATTTTTATGGGAAATCATAGATATTTACGAATAATCATACGTTTTACACATAGAGTTACTCCTAAGTCATTAGTTTTTATAAGGCTTACGAGAAAAAGATACAAACCTTACGATTCTGCTTAGACTTAACTCATAAATTTTCCGAACTTGATGTATTTTCGAAAAAAACACTCTACGAATATTTTTCACATCTTCATTCTTGCGATATTTGGCTATGAGCCAAAATCCGAAAGGAAATAAATTGCACAATGCTAAAATGGTTCAAAAGATTAAAAGAAATCAGTTTTTATCTTGAGATATTAATAATTTATATAGTTAACAAACAAAAATCTACGTATTCAATTACATTATCGGATTTAATTCTATATCAAGCTACAAATAATCAATCAAAGTAAAAATCAAAATCTTAGATAAATCATGTAATCAATTAAATTTGTCCGACAATGTTTTTATATTAATTAACATTATAATGCCAGAAAAATTTTACAAAATTTTTCCTTTGCATATTATTGTAACTTCCTCTTTAAACACTAGTATATTTACAGTCCCCGTTCATGCAGACGAAAAAGTAAAATGTGCCAGCGAGCCAAAACGAAAATCATTCGGAAAATCTTTTGGTATGGAAGATGGCTGGTGGAAGGAACGCTTATAGGAATGAGAGAGCCAAGAGCGAACCGGAAGGACAGCGGCATATCGGAATAAAAGCCGTAAACGCAGCAAGATAGAATCTAACCGAGGCGCTTCGACAGATCTCCGCGGAACGAGAATACACGAGGATGCCCCGGCTGTAGGGATTTGTTTTTATTATAAGGTATGCAAATGCGGTGTACGCGGAACGCCGCCGGGGTTCTGGTACGCGGTCCATGTCTTAGCCTTTCTATTTCTTCCTACAGCGACACGATCATAAACTGCATTGTAAAGAGGGACTCTTCTTCAGTTTGAAGATTCTGAAATAGTGCTAAATCCTTCTAGACACAGAGTTATTATAATGTACAATAGAAGAATAAATAATTATTAAAAGAGTAGTATTCAAAAATATATTAATCTTTAAGATTCTCAATAATCGTTCACGATTGGAGACGAGAAAACGAACTTCTTTTTGTCTCGCGTTCGCGAGATGAGATCGCACGAAAATCGGTGAAGCGAGCACTGGTGACGCGTGCAATCCAAATGCATTTGGCGACAAACGCACAGCTAGACACGTCTGTGGGCATGTATGCGTACGCGTGTCGGTAACCGACCAACTCTCGGGAAGGCGATTCGTCGTCAACCAAAGCGTAAACTGCATTTCGGGGTCTCCCGATTCCCCCGCCGGCGAAACCATTTTTCCAGCCCAGCGATATATCACGGAGAACCGCGCTCGTTCTCTCCGCGCCCATGCGCGCCGGACGAGCATTTTTGTCGGGTCATACAAGACCCCCGTGTATAACACACGAGAACGTCCCGACGTTATCCGGAAGAATTCTCTCGGTGTTTTATTATCGGCTTCGTTGGATATAAATTCTCCGCGCCGTATATCAATCTCCATAATTTTTAATTCCTCTCTAGACGCGGTTCCGATATCTCTGTATCGATAGGTGCCTGTACGACACACACACACACACACACACACACACACACACACACACACACACACACACACACACACACACGCGCGCACGCACGCACGCACGCACGCACGCACGCACGCAC
>Ga0157364_1007883_pt1 | contig 11032 bp, 7 predicted proteins | sample AttsexASBM2_FD_111476 | JGI IMG/M metagenome (GOLD analysis project Ga0157364, IMG submission 111476) | Fungus gardens microbial communities from leaf cutter ant in Ribeirão Preto, State of São Paulo, Brazil - Atta sexdens ASBM2 | ecosystem: Host-associated > Fungi > Mycelium > Unclassified ... | reverse complement strand
TAACAAAAAGAGTATTAAAAAAAAAATAAGAGTAATAAATATAAAAAATATTATTGAAAAGAAAAAAAAAAAAAATATATATATATATATATATATATATATATATATATATATATATATATATATAAAGATATGATATAAATATACATATTTTTATAACTTAAGAAAAATTATATAGAATTACTTATTATTTGCATATAGCATTATCTTGAAAATACCTATGCATGCCTAGATATAAAAGTATCGTTTATTTAGTATTTTATTGAACAATTTTATCTTTCTTTTTGCACGGATATATTTGTTGCTACCTATATATAGCGTTTTATTGTTGTTGAATGTCGAAATCGTTACTTTCGCAAGTAACAGCAATAATAACAGATGTGAATAAATATCTTTCTTCACGCATAAATAAAATAATACGTTTTACATAATGGAATTTTCTGATCATCGACAAATTCCATAAATTCTTTAGATTATTAATATTTTTCAAATTCGAATATGTTACATTGAGTTTTATAATATGTGAACATAATTTTATAAATGAATTCAGGACATAAAAATGCTACAAAAAGTTTACATAAACATTTATTTTATTTGACTTTATTTCTAAGTTACAGACGTGTTTGTGTTTCATTATAATTACTGCTTCGTTATATATAATTATAATAATTTCATTATAAAAATTGTTATTATAATTATTATATTTCTCGTTATAAACTAAACTTGGATAGCGTCTTCAAATGAAGACGCGTCTTTGTGTGTTAAACACAATATATATTATATACAATAATTGCATAAACGTAGTCATAAATAATGGTTGTAGATGTAAGAATTGACCAACAGTAGAATATTCTCCTCATATTCGATATGATTGGTTAATTCTTACAACTACAACTATACTTACGCAACTGTAAAATTGACCATTAGTAAGCACTTTTTTTTAGACAGAAATATATGAAGACTATAGTTCAACTTAATCAACGAAAATTAAATTATTGAAGAAAAACGAAAACTTCTATAACTCAAAATTAAAATTAGATGGAATAAGTATTTATAATGTTTAAATAAACTTTTTATATTATATTTTTGTATTCTGAATTTATTTCCGAAGCAATGCCCACGTGTTACAAATATTATATGTATTTGTTCAGTTCGAATTTTTATTCAAGCAAGACAATACACTGAGGCGCGAATCTTTGAGCTTTATCTGAATTGATTATATGTATACAATATAACTTGGGTTGAGTTCATTTATTTGAATTATGTAAATTTAAAGCTTTGATACATATTTACATATTTTAAATAATACGTAAAAAATACACATACAAATGGAATAGAAATCAATTTTTCAAGGAATGAAGGCAATATTTATTTGGTACATACATGTAGATTCCTATTTATTTATAATCATATGTATGTATAATATTATTACAACGTCGTAACTGTATAACAGTAAACAAGATTGAATATGCTCGATGAAATATTTCGTGAATATGCCACTAAAACTGGCAAGAGAATATGTACACAATATAGGATGTCGCTTTATTGCCTCTAAAGGAGATACATAATTGATACTAAAAAGAAAAAAATGAAAGAGAGAAATAATAGCGATATTAATTACAACACAGGGAGCAGGAAGTAGGTACACACAGCAGTATTACAGGCAGCTGGCGACATTATCTTAACTATTATCACAGATTAATACAGACAGCTTCTGTCATAGCTGGACATGACCGATATAGTTACATTTTATCATCTTGCTATCTACCCTTCTGCAATAAATATTTAATCGTGTGTATGCGAGTGCATGTGTCTGTTCGCAAATGCATGAACAATTTAAAATACTTGCGTATTTATATATTCGAGTATATAAAATTCGGACGTTTACAAGCTTTTCATCTTTCCCTCGTTACAGAATTATTGAAAGACATACACAAAATTAAAAAATGAGATAATACTGTTTAATATTTTATTAATGCATAACAATGCACGCGATATAAATACTGCATATTCCAATGTCTTGGAAACAACAATATATAATTGATGCTTTTAGCTAACAAATTTATCATTCTTAAAAAATATAAAGAGATACGATTGTATACGATTCAATTTTATTAGGTACTATTTAAAACTTTTTTAAAATGTGCTTTTATAAATATTTCATATACAAATTTAATATTCACAGATTACACAATTTTAAAATTTTAATAAGAATTAATTATAACTAATTATAAAATTTTACGAAATACATGTTGTAAATGTGACTATTGGAAATAAATTATATTGATTAGTCTTCTGACAGTAGTATAATTTTCGAAATACGAATACGAAATACAGGAGTATATTGAATTTCACACGACAAAGCAATTTTTGCAGTTTCATATAGCAGTCTTCTTTTTACATAATTTTTTTTACATGCCATTGCACATCCCTAATACATTCCATGCATTCGATTAAATTGAATCTTTTGAACGTATTGTGAAAGCGTCATCAAATTACAGGAACCTTAATTTTACTAAAACGTCCTAAAAATTATTTGGACCAGCTAATAATATTCATCGCTCGTTTGTTCAAGAAACTTTAATCCTACTCGCTCTAAATACGACTTATTTAGCATATGGTAACTCATTGTTGAATGCAGCAAAATTTTACTACGATCAAAATTACATAATGACAAAAAAGTAAGCGGAAGATGCTCGTAATGATGTTTGCCACTTACGATATTTCGTTTAATGATTACATGATGTGAAACGCGTTTGTGTATAAAACGTGTGTATGATTTTAGGATGTAGAGGATTTTAATATACGCGTGAGTAAGAGTTACCCTTTCGTAAGTATTACAAATGAATAGGCCTTTGTTCTTCAACGCACGCAAAAGTATTTAATGTGTTAAAAAAGAATGTCGCACAGACGATCATTTTCACTAAATAAGCTCTACGCGCTCGTTCGGTATTTCGATTCTACTATGTTAAATACTAACGTCAAAAAAGTATACTTTAGTTAGGATACAATCTTAGGTATCGTAATTGGAATACAAAACTCAGTGTTAGAAAATATCAGGGTTTCCAGCGTCTCATGTCCGCTCGTAATACTAACACATGCTCTCTGTTTTATTCTGTCCTAATTATTGTATCAAAGAATATTTCGTTTATAGAGAGTAGCGTGCTTATACAACGCTCGCTAACAACATTTTTTCCTATGCTGTTTTGTGCTTTTTCTTAAGTTGACTGTCTCATTAGTCTGTATGGCTTGCCGTTCCTTGCGTTCTTTTTTGGTCCGCAATACTTGCCGCGTTATCGCCATGAACATCTGCAAGTAATTATTAAATTGCAGTGGAGTAGGAAATATATATTAATTTAATTAACAAAATTTACAGTATTCTTGAAGTTGAATAAAATTCAATAAAATTAGCTTTATCAATATAATAAAAAAACAAGAAAGAAAGCTTAAAGTTTCCAGTTTTATTTTATAGCTTTATAAATAAAAAAAATTAATGTGATGCATACTTCTTCAACATTGATGTTGTCCTTAGCGGAAGTTTCAAACAACTGGATCCCCATTTGATTAGCAAATCTTTGTGCATCTTCTGTTAACACCACCTTTTGATTAGGTGCGTCATTTTTATTTCCTACCAGTACCCTGTTAACTACATCACAATTCTGTTCGATTTCATGTAACCACCGTTTAACATTCGCGAAGGTATCACCGCTGGTCACATCATACACAACTATAACGCCGTGTGTTCCCCTATAGTAAGTTGAAGTTATTGTCCGGAAACGTTCTTGTCCAGCGGTATCCCAAATTTGCAGCTTTACTCGCTCACCGTCTATCTCCACAGTTTGTATCTTAAAGTCCACTCCTATTGTAGTTATATAACTGCCATTGAAGGTATTGTCAGCGAATCTCAGAAGTAACGAGCTTTTACCTACACCTTAAAGACAAAAGAAAAAATATATTTTATACATATTAAGGTGTATATAAATAAATATTTGAAAATTATAAAAAAGATACAAATATCTTCATGATAAAATTACACTTTGATAAACATGTTTGTACATAATTCTAATATAAGTTTTATATCACATAGAATTAATTACTCCTGTCTATATTAAATTAATTTAATTTAAATTTAAATTAATTTAGAATTAAAAAAACAAGCTTTTACCTATGTCTTAAAAACAAAAGAGAAAAAAAAAATATATATATATAAAATCTTTATATATATATATATATATATATATGTACTAAAATGTTTATAAATAAGTTATTTGAAACATATAAGGATATAAATATATTCATGATAAAATTAACTTTAACAAATACATATATATATCTATATATCATATAAATGCTTTATATCATATAGAATTGATTATTTCTATTCCTATTAAATTAAATAAAAGAGCGAGCTTTTACCAATGCTTTAAAGAAAAAAAAATTATACATATATATTAAAATGTTTATAAATAAGTTGATTGACAAATATAAAAAAGATATGAATATCATGATAAAATCACACTTTGATAAACATATGTTTCCATACGTTACTCTAATACAAGATGTTTTGTATCACATCAAGTTAATTACTTCTATACTACATTAAGTAGAACAAAAAAAAGAAATTTACCTTTAACCTTAAATGAAAGTTATAAAAGACACAATTGATAACAAAGAAAAAGAAAAATAAAAGAGAAAAAGTAAAGCATAAATATATAATTTTTCAATTAATAAGAATGAAAACTATGAGAAATAAATGCTAATAAATATCTTTGTTTTTTAATTATTTTCAGTTTCCCATTATCGTGACACAATGCATTATATTCTACCGCTGTTCTAAATCTGTCGCGCAGGAAGAACAATTTTCGCATCATGAAATCGAACAATAAGCTACGCCGGCGGTGTAATGGATAGCCGACATGTGTCCATTGTCGGACTCATCATTTAATAAACTGCCTCTAAAAGTGCGTAATGACAGACGATCAGCTTGCACCGACTGACGACAGCAACGCTCCGCGCAACAATCTGTACTCTTTATTTTTTTTTGCGCTTTTTACATCTTCCTCATCCGGATTGAAATTTACGAAATGGAAGGGGAAAAAGAGAGGAAGAAAGATAAGCAAGGAAACAAAGGAGGTTATATATAAAGCGCAGGGAAATTCGGCTAATAAAAAACAGAGAATTATGCGTCATCGCGGGACGGTTCGGTATGATGGTTGCATCCGCGTATATATTTACCGCTGTCTCCTATGATGAGCAACTTGAACAGATGATCGTACTCCCGGGCCATCTTAGCGCATACGACGCGCGTCACTCCTTCTTCGATGCCGCGTCGTCGCAGCCTCCGGAACGTTCGCTATGCGTCACCCGATAAGTTTCCTCGCGGCGCTCTCAGCAAGAGATATTCTTTATGTGATCTTGCCGTCCCCACGACGTTCGCAGGGCTTCGTGTATATTATATGTATCACGGAAATTGTTAGTTAGACCGAACTATCGCTACCCCCGCACGATCCCCAGCAGTAGCAGGAGCAGCAGCAGTAACCGCGACTCGTCTGGATCGGAAGACGACTGCAGTGTCAAATGATCGCCATGTTTATACGTCGCGATATCACCACTCATTATCATTACGGCGGGAGAAAAAAAAGCTGCGTTCCTACGTTTAGCTGCGCGACGCCCATCCCATATCAGATTGTCACCAGCTTGTTACCGCCGCCATGTTTCTTCTCGCGGACGACCTAACGGTGGCGTTCTCAACGATGTTAAGCTCGATCCTCAAGAAATAGGATCTGAGCACAAGAATTGTCGTAACACTTACTTAGGCCTAGTCTACAATCAGTCGAGAGATGGAATTGTATATCGTGCCGTTAAGAAATTAACTAATCATGGTCGAGTGTTTTTTTCATATTCAACTGTGATTGCCAATTTCTTACGGCGTGACATACGACAATGTCTCCCGAGTGAGACTAAGCCTTATGCCTGTTCTACAATAGAATTGTAAAACGTAAGCGTAAGAAATTGGCAATCACAGTTAAGTATGAGAAGAATTAATCGACTATGATTGATTAATTTCTTACTGCTTACGATTCTATTGTAGAATTAGGATGAAATCACACGTGCAGAAAACGACTGCGGAATAGAGAATGCGTCATAGAAGTAATCAATCAGCATTCTGTGTTATTCCGAATAGCGCTAATTGGTTGTTTCAATGACGCATTCTCTATTCCGCAGTCCTTTTCCACGTTATGTGATTTCATCGTTGCATGCTACAATGGACAGTAGCAGTAGTGGATTAAGGAGTAGAAATTGACCAATCATAGTTGATTATTTTTCTCACATTCAACTATAATTGGTCGATTTCTACGCCTATTCCTTAATCCACTATTGCTATTGCCATTGTAGAATGGGCTCAATGCATGGGCTACAATGGCAGTAATAGGCGTAGAAATCGATTAATCATAGTTGATTATTTTTCTCACATTCAATTATGATTGGTCAGTTTGTTCTTTTTAGAAATTTTTGAATTTTTTAAATAGTTTATCTTTTTTCTTTTTCTCTCTAAAGTGAAAAGAAAAAGAGAAAAGATGAATTATGCAAGAAGTTTAGCTAAATAAAAAATAAGCCAATTAAAGTTTATTCTGACAAAATATAGTCGCATACGTGCACAGAAAATGGATCAATTAAATTTTTAAGCCAAATATTCTTAACCATTTATGTATTTCCTAGAATTAAAGGTCTCATTAGATGATCTAGAGCAATAGACCTGTCCAGTTTGAATTTCGGAGCCAAAATGTTTGTGTCCACACTACATAATGCATAAGGTTATTTGTGAATAGATCTTTATGCTGAATGTAAAGTGCAAACGCAAATAAAATGAACAAACTTTAACAAACATAACCTCACTATAATTTTAGATTTGAACAGCTGAGTACTTAGCAGAAACTGAAAAATCTGAAGATGACAGGAAGTTTATGTATATATCGTGTTTACATTATAAGTATTAATTTTGCATTAACAGTCTAATGGCAATTTTTTTTATAAAAAAGAAAGAGGAATGTTATTTTAATAAAGGATTTTAATAAGGATTTCTAATTGTATACAAGTAGAGATAAATATTTGTACATGACAGCTTTCTTCGTATGTCAGATATGTCCTGCTGATATTTGAAATTATTACATGGAAGATTTATGTACTTGAATATATGAGATTTTTATAGAACAATATATTTTTCAATATCTGTTGGAAGAAAGAGAAAGAAATGGTATTACCAGCACGTATATCACATAAAGCCAACAGAGTCTCATACCATTATCACAATATCTTTGTGATATGCTTATTGTCATTTACATTATTTACTGTATTAATCTCAGTGTATTATATTTTTAAATTTGGTAATACACAGAAACATTCCGAACATATTCCTATAACTCTAAATGATATAAATACATTGCCCATTCAAACATTACCTGCTGACTCGAATACTGCAGATACAACCAATTCTTCCTGTACATATTTCACTTGTTTCAATGTTTACCGATGTGGCAGCCAGGGGAATAAACTTCTGGTATATGTCTATCCACTCAAGATATACTTAGATTCTATGGGTAGATCGATAACTGGACAGATGACGAAAGAATTCTATCAAATTGTGAATGCTATTATCAGTAGTAAATTTTATACTCCTAATCCATACGAAGCTTGTATTTTTATTCCTTCCATCGATACTCTCAATCAGAATAGATTGAGATTGCAAGAAGTCTCTCAGGCATTAAGAACATTACCTTTCTGGAACAAAGGAGAGAATCATTTAATCTTTAACATGGTGCCTGGCACTGTACCAGACTATAACACTATCATTGATGTACCAGTAGGAAGAGCAATGATTGCAGGTGCTGGAATGTCATCATTGACATACAGACCTAGCTTTGACATTAGTTTACCAGTGTACAGTCCACTTGTAAATAATCTGAAAACGAATCATAGTAATATGAGGTAATGTCTTTCATTGTTATTTTTCATAGTTTTTATACACATGTATGTATATAATTATTTGCATTTTAGAATATGGCTGGTAATATCTTCACAAATCAACATTAATAATGCTTTTGAACAAGATTTAATAGAAATAAAGACGACATATCCAAAAGATATTTTGATACTAGGTCCATGTTTGCATTTTAATCCAATGAATAATACAATACGTTGTATAGGAGAGGATATATACAAGTATCCTGATAGTCTGCAAGTAATACAATTATATTCAATATATATGCAAAATATTTTTATTAAAATATATAATTAAAAATATAATATATAATTAAAAGTATTTTCTGTTTTTTTTTAGACATCGATGTTTTGTTTGATAATCCGTGGTGCTAGGCTTGCCCAAAGTGCGCTTTTGGATGCAATGGCTGCTGGTTGTATACCTGTGATTATAGCTGATTCTCTAATGATGCCATTTCATGATGTAATCGACTGGACCAAGTAAGATGCACTCGTAAATTAATATTTGTTACACTTTTCAATAATAATAATAATAATAATATAATTTATTTCATTTATAATTTTCTCTTATTATCAGGGCTGCTGTTTTTATACGTGAAGTTGACATTTTATTGACAATACAACTGTTAAAAAAGATATCTCCTCAACGTATTATGGACATGCAAGAACAGAATGCATGGCTTTACGATCGTTATTTTAGTTCAATGGAGAAGATTACTGAAACTACATTAGAAATACTTGCAGATCGTGTATTTCCACATTTAACACGAGATTATACATATTGGAATGTACCATCCTATAAGGTGGATAATTACTAAAGCAAGAAAACTTAATCTTTCGCGAATTTCTCGAAGCAAATTATTTTCTTTTTAGGGAAAGCCTTCACCACTCTTTTTGCCAGTAACTGCTCCTAAAACGCGTGGCTTCACTGCCGTAATATTAACGTATGATAGATTGGAGTTATTGTTCTTATTAATTAATAAACTTGTGAAGGTACCGAGCTTATCCAAAGTTCTAGTAATTTGGAATAATCAGCATAAAGATCCACCACACTGTAAGCACATTTTACATCTTGATTATTTACTAAACTTTAAATACATACGTTCCATTTTAATTTAATGTTACAGCTACTAGGTGGCCAAAAGTTAGTAAGCCATTAAAAGTAATACAAACGAAAGAAAATAAATTGTCTAATCGATTTTATCCGTATGATGAGATTGAAACCGAAGCAGTATTATCAATAGATGATGATATTATTATGTTGACTGCTGATGAAGTAGAATTTGCTTATGAGGTATACTTGAAATAATTATGTAGTCATAAAAATACATACTTATAGTATATTTATATTATATCTTTTCTAATACTAATTGAACGAAAATATATATTAATAAAACATATATAAACTTTCAGGTATGGAGAGAATTTCCAGATAGAATCGTTGGATTTCCATCTCGCTTACACATGTGGGATAATGGTACTAATTGTTGGAAGTATGAAAGTGAATGGACGAATAGTATTTCCATGGTATTAACAGGGGCAGCTTTTCATCATAAAGTAAGCGCTACGAATGCTTATACTGTTCTTTACTCAAAAAATTAGACGCTTTATTGTTTTACACTTAATAACATTTTTATTTAACATTTCAGACCACGCACATTATTATAAAAATCCTTGGATTTTATTTTTTTCAAAATACTAACATCCTCTCCTGTTATCCTCACCAAGAATGTATAAGTTAATCCAACAAAGTAAATTATACCATTTTTTGTACGAGTATTGGAATTGTATAGTATAAAACTTTAAAGGTCTTTAAACTTTAACAAGTCTTTCTTAATATATTTTTCAGTATTGGAATTACATGTATACTACAGCCATGCCTGGAGACATAAAGGAATGGGTCGATGAACACATGAATTGCGAGGACATCGCAATGAATTTTTTGGTAGCGAATATTACTGGAAAAGCTCCGTTAAAGGTAAGACTTTTGACAAAATATATTGGTATTATCTAAAAATTGTATAAAATCTTATAGGTGACACCAAAGAAAAAATTCCGATGTCCCGAGTGCACCAATACTGAAATGCTATCCGCGGATTTGACGCATATGGTGGAACGTACACAGTGTATAAACAAATTTTCTTCTATTTATGGAACTATGCCGTTGGAATCAATTGAATTTCGTGCAGATCCGGTACTCTTTAAAGATGTGTTTCCAGAGAAATTAAAACGATTTAACGATATAGGCAGTTTATAAAAAAAAATGTGTAAAAAAATAATATTTTAAAATAATTATGAAAGTTAATTTAATATAAATTAAAATAATACGATTCTAGAGAGATCGGAAATTTTCTTCTATTAAAAAGGAAGAAAAAGATTAGTTTATCAAAAATGTACATATTTATTATAATTAAAATGTATTTGAGTTGTTAATAGTAATCATTTTTTTATTTATATAAGTTGACTATGAAATATACAATAAAATATATAGTAATATAAAAGTTAGGAAAATTTGTTTACTGTACAAAATTGTGATTATGGAAAATGATTCAATATGGCAGCATTTCATGAAATTAATGGTTTTGTATAAAAATTTTTTGTATATAAGTATCTTAGATTATAAATAATTTTTTATAAAAGCTTATTATATCTAAAATTACATATATAATTGAAGGATTTTCCACAAAAACCAAATAACTTCATTTTTTTATTTCTGTGACATCAAATCATTTTCTATTAGTCGCATTGTGAATTTTATTCCATTAAGTAATAAATTGTCTTATTAAAAAAAAAAAAAAACCCAAAAAAAAAAAAAATTAAAAAAAAAAAAAAAATAATTTAAAAAAAAAAAAAAAAATTAAAAAAAAAAGAAAAAATATTAGGGAGAAAAATAAAAAAAATTAATTTCTAAAAAATTGAAAAAATTACGCAAAAATAATTACAAAGAAATAATATATAAATAAAATTAAAATTTTAATAAAAAATAATTAGGAAGATCATAAAAAATTGCAAAAAAATTAACAAAATAATAAAT
>Ga0157364_1007882_pt1 | contig 11033 bp, 8 predicted proteins | sample AttsexASBM2_FD_111476 | JGI IMG/M metagenome (GOLD analysis project Ga0157364, IMG submission 111476) | Fungus gardens microbial communities from leaf cutter ant in Ribeirão Preto, State of São Paulo, Brazil - Atta sexdens ASBM2 | ecosystem: Host-associated > Fungi > Mycelium > Unclassified ... | reverse complement strand
GCTTCTATCTGGGTAGACCTGTCCCATTCTTGGTGAATTCACCTGTTCTCTCAAGAAATTTGCTTAGGGCAGCTATGCCTTGTTTTGTTCCAAGGATATCTGGCATATATATGGAGCTTGAGACATTGCAGTGTTGTGGCAACCACTAAACCAGTGTCCAATAGCAGGACAAGCAATAATTCTCAAAGGGCGGATATCTAGTAGGAAACACAAGTTGTATATTCACAAGAGAACTTGACAGGGAACCACAACAGTATTCTACTAACTATTTATATAAAGTTCCATGGCCCATGCTATGACTACACATCGTTCTACCCTAATGTCCATGCCTTATCCTTATGTCTATTACTTATCTACCATGTATCTACCTTAAGGCCGCCATGCTATGTTCATGTGCCCTGACATCATACTCTTTAATCTCTGTCATACATGTGTGCACCATGTGTACACCATGAGGAACTCCTGTCCCTTGACGTTACCCCATCTCTAGACTCTTCCCGATCTTTCTAGATCTTAGATCCTTCCAGACCACTCTAAACTTCTCTAGGCCCTATGACATAATGTCATGTGACTTCCCAGTCACATGCCTTCTCTCTCTCATCATAGACTAATAATATAATTACTACTATATCTTATCTGTCCTAATCCTAACCCTAAAGTCTGTCCACACTTTTGTTTTATAACATGCAGAGGATTTGGCAGTGGTTCTTGTATTAGGGGCATATGTCAATGATGTGCTTATGTGTTTGTATCTCTTCACTACAAGGGCAGGATATGCTTTCTGAAAGAACTGCAGATTAGTAGTAGTCTCCAAAGTAGCTGTGACCTGTTCTGTATTGAATAAGACAGCCAAAGATTTCTCTTTGGTTGTACAAGGCTTTAAAATGGGAGGTGGGTTGGAGAGATGGGGGAATGCAGTTTGCATGTGACACATAAGAAGGATGATGTTATATATTATATGATAGAATGACTCTTATATACATTTTTTTTTAAGTCAACAATTTATTACACAGAGCACGATGGCAGTCCGTGCCTATAGGAAGAATTATGTATGGAGTATCAATACTCTAACCTTTTTATGCAGTTACCCAACACAAAGGACTACTAAGGAATTGAACCTATAACCTCAAGTAGGTTTGAGGTAGACATAATACACATGGACAGGGGTCTCTTTTACTATGCTATCTCTCCCCCCCAACTCTTATATACATGACTCATAACATTTACAGTAGGCTAGATATAAAATACACATAGACCATATACTAGAGATATATAGAAGACTCATCTATATGAGAAACTTCACTGAGTTCTCTTGTGTTAACCAATACAAGGTTTTGCTCTCTTACAAGAGAAAGTACACTTATATATTGAGTAGCACAAGAGAACTTAATAGAGTTTCTATAAGGAAAACTCTGAAAATATCCAGAGTTCATTCTAAGAAAATACTTAGATAATACCATCAGTAGTGATCTTATTTAGATAACTCTATGTAGCCTATATTATAAGGATTGTACTATATGACAGATTATCTTCTGTACTATATATAGAAGCTTGTATAAGTAGATTTACTCTTATCTGAATATTAGCCTAGCTTCTAGAGCACTTACCTAACTTAATAAGTAGAATTGTTATAACTCAAAACTCAGAGTTAAGTCAAAAGAAAAACTATATATAATGTTTATAAAAAAGAACTTGATAGAGTTTCTAGTACAAAGTGTCTATCTTATATATACTGACTAGTGGTCTGTGTGAGACTAATACTAACCTATTTTAAAAGCCATGTGTTATTTATAAAATCAATATATAATAAAATATATTATATAATATCATTGTTTTGGAATATTCTTCTCTGTAATACATGATTATGTAATAGTCACATGTAATATCATGCTATAATCCTAATCCTAAGTCTAAAATAAGAGATAAATGAAAATAAAAATGAGAAAGAAAATAAAATAAATAAACTAAGCTTATTGTCTTTGACTCTGACAGGAATCTTCTTATAATTCTTACCATAGAGTAGTTTACTTTCTACCAAGTTATATGATAATATGAATATAATATGTGTAAAATTTGTAACTGTCATACTCTCTTAGCTAAGTTTAAAAAAGAAATAAGAGAAGTAAACTATAAAAGAAAAGAAAAATTAGAAAAATTATTAACAAGATTAATCAATAAAATAACTCCTAGAATTGGAATAAATTTGTTAAAAATATTAAGATATTATTTAGTAATAAGAGCAGGATAGCAGATGTTGAATAGAGAATCAAAATATTTGCACAAGAAGATAAACACATTACTAATTATATAATTAAATTTGAGACACTGTTAGGATAACTAACAAGGTTTGTGTAGTTTTGTAAACTTTAATAATCTCAAGAAAGTTCTAAGTTTATTGGCATAACAAATAAGTACAAGCAGTAGACACCTTTAAGAAGTTTTAAGAGAATAGAATAAAAACTCCTGAGGGTAACAACTATCCTAAAATTTAATAAAGTTCATTCTAATCTAGCAGAATAGTGCTAATATAAGAGAAGAATAATGACAGACAGATAGTTAATAGGTGATTAGAATGGAGTATGATTCATGCTGAAAGAGTAAAAAGTGTGTAGATATCAGATGGTATGTGACAGAAAGTCCAAGAACAACTATAACAAGAAAAAGAAGTCTAGGTATTTCAATTACAACATTTACAGATATATGGAAAAAGATTATAGAAAGCTAAAGAAACTAGGAAATATTATAATAAAGTAGAATACCTGGCAAAATATTCTAGGTCAGAATAAAGAATAAAGAAGATAAATATACAAAACAGATCAGATGATGAAGATAAGAACAATTAGAAAGTAGATTTTGTCAAAGGTTCAAAGTATATATAGTATAATGAATCTTTGTACATAGTAGATTTCTAAAAGATCAATATATTATTCCTTAAAGAAAATATAATAAAGAGAGAGAACTCAACATGTACACAAATATAAAAACAATAAGCAGAAAAGAATTATAGTTTAAAATACTGGTTAACTCAGAATTAACAGAAACATGGAAAATATTAATGAAATAGTAATAGACTTAAATAGCACAGACCTGTTTTTAGAATACAATTGGTTAGTTGAGCATAATCCAAAAGTTAATTAGAATAAAGGCACAATTTGGTTTACAAGATATCCAAGTGAATATAAGGTATAACATCAAGACATTATTTAGACCAAGGACCAGAAGAATTACATAAACAAAATAAACAGATAAAGAACAATAGAAAATTAGAAAAGAACTAGACTCAATAAATCTAGAAGATCTACTGGATTATATTCAACCTTTAATATAATTTTTCAACAAGAAGGTCAAACAATTATTAGAAAGATAAAGATGTTACTATGAGATTGACCTGATAGAAGATATATTCAAAGAGTTAAATGCCAAATTATATATAATAACAGTTAAAGAAGAAAAAGCATTAAATCGATAACTATGAAAATAGCTCAGAGTAGGACTAATAGTAGAATTAAGCTTAAGATACATGGTACTATATTTTTATATTCCAAAAAAGAATAAATCTCTATAATTGGCACAAGACTATAGAAGATTGAGCCAGCATAAAATCAAGGATATCATTACTATTAATTAGTGAAATAACTAATAAATTAAAAGATGTGAAACACTTTTACAAACTGAATCTTATTTAGGAATATGTCACATACTGTCCAACATCTGCATACTCCTACTCTTTTTCAGTGTGAATCACACTTTATTCCATCACTTATTAATCTAAGGACTAAAAATCCTACATTTTTCTCAAGTTTATGAAGCTCTGAATAGTAACCTCTATGGTGTCTAACAACCCAGAATATATGCACCAGTAGAATATTATTTGTATTACACTTGTTTCCAATCTCTTCTGAAGCTTCCATTCTCTGAAAATATAGTTATATAAAACATAGGCTAGGTATAATGACATTTATTAAAGCTAAGACTATTATCTATATAGTATTACTTATAGTCTACATCCAATCTTCAACTGCTGAGTCTAACTCTTATTTTTCATTTTCTATACTATATTTGTTGTTATGATCGACACCTCCTGGATGTAGTATGGATATGGGCAAAGGGTAATGACAACATGATCGGCTGCGCTGCATGTAGCTCAGTCAGCACCTCATATAGTAGGTACACTGTCCTTGCTTTATCCTCATGTTCTATGACTCGTTCTTTTCATGTACTCCTCATGTTATTTACCTCATGGACTACATATTGGTTCACCTCTAACTAGTATATATAGTGTAGATACTATCTTGTATCCTTATGCTTTACCACTTCTATCAATCCCCTTAACTTCTCTCAAGTCTTTGCCTAAGTATAACCTAAGCTCTAGCTTAAGGTCATAACATTTGTGTTAGGTATGGTTCACACTAGGAGGTGAAAGTCCATGGAATTGACTTGGAAGTGTGCAGATTGTGTAAAAGTCTGTGCTTAGTAACACAAACTTGTAGAACAACTTTGGCTTTAGCTTATATGCTATGCTGTCTGTCTGCTGCATAGTTGCAACTTCAGAGAAGTAAGTGAAGTCCAAAATGGAGTTGAGTACTGATTTGATAAGTCACTATTGAATACTAGAGATTGAGTTCAATAAGAATTATCTTTGTTGATTATCAGACTAGCAAATTACAGTATAACTATTAGTTTTATATATAAGTAAGAAATATAAGAGATGCTCAGGATTTCAGTGTATTACACTGAGTAGAGGTTTCAGTGGTAAGATACTAATAGGAGTAAGGTCAGAGAACTCTGCCATAAAAGATTGAGTCAGATAGGAGTATTCCTGTTATAGAAGATAGAATATCCAGATTGTTTTATCACTACTATGAGGATGTGTTGCAAGAAAAGTAGCCATCATGGAAGATGAACTTGTTTCATAGATATTGAGAGTGTAACATCACTGTAGTGATGTATCTTCCAAACAGATAGACTTGATATATGAGAATCTGCAGATACTCTCAGCAAGTGTGAATTGCCTCTAACAGGATACAACAATGTATAAATCAAAGAAGAAGATGAATGAAAAGCAGTATTTTTGAAAAAAAAGAAACTGTTTGGACTAAAGACCATGTACTTTGGCCTATGTAATTTACCAGGAACATTATAATATTAGGAAAATAAAAAAGAAACTGAAAGAATAAAAATATGACTGTTATATTATAAACTTAGGCTCAAAGATTAGAGTGAAAGAACAATCTTGTATTAGGTAATACAAGAGAACTTGATGGAGTTTTGAATACAAAGTATCTATCTTATATATACTTGGCTAATAGTCTATTATACTAAATTCTAACCTTGAGTTAAAAGAAAAGTAAAAAGAAGAAAATAAGATAGAGTCTATCATTCACAACTCTAACAGATGAGAAAAAGTTCAAATGAAAGATAAAACTCTATCAAGAACTTTAATTATATCAAAAGTAGTATATATGAAAAGATATATATTCCCATCAACAAAAGAATATAAGAATAAATACTTTAGAAAAATCATGATCTAGTAGATATCAAATATCCAAAATAACAAAGAATACTTAGTCTCTTATTAAGATAAACTACTGGTGGCCAGAAATATAAAATAATATCAAGAAATATATACAAGGATTTCAAAAATATCAGCAGAACAAAGTATAACACATAAAAAAGATAGAAGAACTTTGTTACAATCTCAAGACCTTAGAGTAGGCCAAGAAAAAGAACTTTGTATTAGGATTAACACAAGAGAACTCAATGAAGTTCTAAGTACAAAGTCATTTATGCTAGACTAATGGTCCATGCTATACTAAAATAGCCTACTCTAAAGGCTATACATACTATATACTGTTAACATGTGAGTTGATATCATTATTTTGGAGTCTTCTAACAATGTTCTTTGTGATATGTGACTAGTATGTGATACTAGGTCATGTTGTGTGACATTATGCTAATCCCTAACTCTAAGTCCAAAATAGAAAATAAAAATAGAAATGAAAATAGAAATGAGAAAGAAAATGAAATAAAATAGAGTCCACTATTTTTGATTCAGACATTACCTTTTCTTCAAGGTTTCTTCTCTGAAGAAACTGACTTTCTTTTACCAGTTTCTCTCCAACTTCTTTAAATACTTGTTCTCAAACTTGCCATCATCCCATCCATATAACATCTTTACTGTATATTTCCCAGATAACTCCCTCCTCCTAAAGTCTCTTTCTTCTACCATTTCCAACTTCTCTTGTTGTCTTACTTCTACATTTATTCTCCTCTCAAATTCTGCTACCACTTCCTTCATATTTTCTAAATCCTTCTTCTTCTCTCATATATTATATTCTGCCATAAACTCCTTCCATTGTACCAAGTACTTTACTATTCCTCTCACTTTTCTTTTATTTAGTATTTTTTTGACTTCCCACTCCTTCTATCTCCACTAGTTTTACTTCCTCTGCCTTTTTCCCTCCTACTTACTTTCTACTCAACTAATGTTCACTACTAGATAAATCCTTATTGAAGTTAGCAATTGTAATTTGATCATATTAGTAGAAGCTACCTTGTTAATAATATATAAACCAATATATTGATCCACTAATTTCCTTGCCAATCTCTTCTTAAACACTAAATCTTTTGTACTCAATATCATCTTATCTCCTTTCTTCTATTCTTTAACTTCTTTTTCCCCCCTATCTGCTTGCTGCTTCATTTCTTCTTGGGTCTTTCTTAGTGCTGCTTCTGCTTTCTCTTGTACTTTCTTTATCCTCTTAGCAAACTTCATTACTTTTTTTACCTTTCCTTTTCTTCTGATATTTGCCCCCATTCTTAATTCTCTACCATAGTTCACCATAAATGGAGATACTTTGGTTGCTGGATGTATTTTATTGTTGACTATAAATTCTGCTGATGCTAACCATTCTAGCCAGTCCTTTTGTCTATGATTTACAAAGAACCTGAAATATTGTTCCAACTCTTGGTTCATTCACTTTATTTGTCTATCTGTTTGTGAATGGAAAGATATCAACAGTTTAGTCTCAATTCCCAACATTCTATTCAACTTCTTTGTTAACTCCACTGCAAACTATGGTTCTCTATCTGATACCACACTCTCTGGTAACCCATGCAACTTCTACACATTATCCCTGAACAACCTCACTAATTTCTCTACTGATGTTCTCCTTATTGTTGCTACAAAATGTGTCATTTTTGACAACCTATCATACACTACTAAAATCACATTCTTTCCTACTACTAATGGTAATTTTGTGATTAAATCCACCATTAGATACATTCATGGTTTTTCCAATATCTCACTCAACTTCAACTTCTCTGCTGGTATCTCTGTCTTATTCTTCATCCTTTGACACATATTACAACCATCCACATATTTTTTTACATCTTTTGTTACTTCAGGCCACTAATAATTCCTTATTACCAGCTTTGTTGTCTTTCAACTTCCATCTTGTTCTGCTACTGGCACATTATAGTGTAACTGGATTATTTCCACTCGCAACTTCTCATTCTTTGGTATATACATATTTTCTTTCTTTAATACCAAATCCTCTTCTACTTACCATTCATCTCCTTGCAATACTTTAACTTGTGCCTTCTTCATTTCCTATACTACTTTGACTATTCATCCTTATTCCTAGTTATTTTTAATTTTTCTAATTTTTCTACTTTAGATTCTTCTATTACTACTTTGACTAAACTACAAATCCATTGTTCTTTAATTAGTGTTTAATTATTATTGTCATTCTCTACCCCTACTTTCCTGTCTAGTCTTTTACTAATGTTATGACTCAAAGATCTTAGAGTTGATCAATGAATAGAACCTTGTATTAAGGTTAACACAAGAGAACTCAATAGAGAACTCTGTACAAGATTGTCTACCTTATATACTACTGGCTCATGGTCTGTGCTCTTCTACTTTAGCCTATCCTAAATGACTATATGTCTGTCTTAAGGTTAACATGTGTTAAACATACTGGATAATGTCATTGTACTAGAACCTGGTTCTTCTATGTTCTTCCATTGTGACCACATGACTATGACAGTGTTATATGACATATGTGACCATGACATCATACTAAACCCTAACCCTAAGTAAAATAGAAACAAAAATGAAATGAAAAATGAAAAAGAAAAGAGACAAGGAAAAATAGAGTCTACTGTTCACAATTCTGACAACAAGTCCATCCACTTTCCTTATTTTTGTTTCTAGAACATATTTCAAGATAAAATCAAATCTTGACAGATATAAAATCTAATAAGCTTGTCTTCTGTTTAACTTTTGCACTTTCATGAAATAATTCAAGTTCTTATGTCCTTTTTAGATGTCAAACTTGAATTTTGTACTCTCTAATTACTACTAATATCTCCTTGTCATAGATCTTATAGTTTTTCTGTCTCATTTAGAGATTTTAAGAGATATACTACAGGTCTCCATTTTCTATCTTTGTACTCTATAAATAACATTCCTCCTATTGTATAGTCCAATACATCTACTTCCATCCTTATTTTATGTAAGTCTGATGCTGCTAACACTAGTTTTTTTGTAAATCTCTTCTTCAACTCTCTAAATACCTTCTCCTATTTCTCCATCCAATCCTACTTCTGATTCTTCTTCACCATATTGTGTAAAGGTCTGGCTATTGCTGTAAAGTTCTTAATAAACTACTGATAATAATTGGCTAGTCTTAAGAATTTCTATATGTCTTTAACTCCTTTTAGAGTTAGCCAATCCAATACTCCCTTCATATTCTCCTGCTCTATCTTAATACTCTCTAGTCCTATTACTACTTCTAGGAACTCTACCTTCTTAACCTTCTACTTACATTTTTCTGGTTTTACATATAGTTTCTTGCAATATAACCAAACTCTTCACAATTGTAACAGTTTCTTCCTCTATCTACATCTATAGTGTATAAATCATATTTAGGCATAAATCCTGCCTATTGGTTCAGGTTCATCATAACTGCATTCATTTATTTTACTTCTTCCATTGGAGTAGGCTCTGCTAGTGCCCACTGTTGAGAAACCTTCTGTCTTCTCAGCCAAATTTGAGGCTGTGGCATCTATTGCAATTGTGTTTCTATATTTTGCCTGAGTGCTGAAGGCTTCTATCTCCTCCTTTTCTATAGCCTCTCTTCTTCTTATTTACTATTCTTCCAATGTTGGTCTAAATTTACTGTCCTCTCATATCATTGTTCAATGCTCTTGAAAGGCCTTTCTACCTCTATAAGCTTTCTCCTAATCATTCCATTTATCCCTTGTTTAAACTCTTCTACCAATGATTTTCTTTTGTATTTACTTCTTCTTGCTGTTCTTCTGAATTTCTGCACAAACTCCTCCATTGTCCTACTCTCTTGTTCTATCTTCTTCAATTCTGCTACTTTCATTTTTTTGTCATCTCCTTCCCCAAACTTCTTCTTTAGATCTACCAAAAATTCTCTTACTACTGTATATTCCAACATTCCTACCTCTGATAAATCTTCCAAAACATTCTTCTTCCATATATCTGCTGATCTCCCCTACACATATGACAATATCCATGTCAGAGTTCAAGATAGTGGACTCTAACTATTTTATTTTATTTTTTCTCTTCTTATTTGTTATTTCATTTTTACTTTTATTTTTGGAGACTTAGGGTTAGGGTTAACATGACATCACAGTCACACAGTCACATGCCACATGGAAGAGCATAGAAGGTTCTGGAAGGATGATATCATACAGTATATTTAACACATGTTGACCTTAAAGCAAACACATGGCTATTTAGGGTAGGCTAGAAGTAGTTAGCATGGACCATGGAGTTTTAGTATATAAGGTAGACAATCCTATACAAAGTTCTCTATCAAGTTCTCTTGTATTCAACTCTAATACAAGGTTCTTTTACTTGACCCACTCTAAGGTCTTGTGATTGTAACAATCCACTGAATTTGTTCTTTTACTACTATCTCACTTATTCTTATTCTTATAAATAGCTTGCATGCTATTTGGAACTCCAAACCTTATTTACAGCTCCATTGAATGTTTGTGGCTTAGTCACTTCTATATTAGACCTAGTATTGGGTTGAGGAACCACTGCCACTGTTTCTACTCCTGCTCCTGCTTCTATCAATGTCTGAAGCTATACTTGTATATTGGCAATTTGTTCCTAATATTATCAGATGATCTGCTCTATTTGTATTTGGTTGAGTTGATTCATAATATTGCAAAGTGGTGGAAATGATAATGATAGGGTTAGAAGTAATGATATATATTGTTATAACTCAAAGATCTTAGAGTAGGTTTAAGAGAAAGAACTTTGTATTAGGTAATACAAGAGAACTTGATAGAAAACTCTGTACAGGATTATCTATCTTATATATCTAAGACTAATAGTCCATGCTCTACTACTTTAGCCTACTCTAAATAACTATACATCTACCTTAAGGTTAATATATATATAACATATTGTATGACATTATTTCTTCTAGAACCTTCTACCTTCTTCTATCATGCCACATGATCATGTGACAGTATATGACAGTGTCATATCACACTAAACCCTAACCCTAAGTTTGAAAATCAAAAATAAATAAAATAAAGTTCACTCTTTGCAATTCTGACATATATAAGGATAAGATAAAGCCAGTACTAGTTTTTCTCTCAGATTCATACTTGGAACTTGACTCAATTTCTGTAAGTGCTAGTAGGCCCTCTTCAATTTCCACCTCATACTGTCTACTGACTATCTTCACTACTGGTTACTGCTCTAATTGAAAAGTAAACAATTTTGTCTTAAGAAAGATATTCTACTTTAGATAAGATCTGAAGAACACTCACTGTTCTCTTATATGTATAGGTCACAAGTGGATACTATAGTACAGAGCTTCTACTACAAAAAGATACAGGTATACTGCACAACACTACACACTTAAGCAACAAGTATATTTAAAAAGAGGCCTGTGTCTAGTCCCAACTGTCTGTGCTGAGTAGCTAGCTCCTCTTTATAACTGAGGTTTGGCTTCTATACCAAGGGTGACTAGTAGTTG
>Ga0157364_1007881_pt1 | contig 11034 bp, 6 predicted proteins | sample AttsexASBM2_FD_111476 | JGI IMG/M metagenome (GOLD analysis project Ga0157364, IMG submission 111476) | Fungus gardens microbial communities from leaf cutter ant in Ribeirão Preto, State of São Paulo, Brazil - Atta sexdens ASBM2 | ecosystem: Host-associated > Fungi > Mycelium > Unclassified ... | reverse complement strand
TCAAAAGATGACCAGTTTTTTCGACGCGGGATTCGTACGCTACCCGAAAGATGGAAGAAAGTAGTGGCCAGCGATGGACAATACTTTGAATCATAAATGTATAACCAGTTTTTTACAATAAAGTCTCGAATTTCGGAAAAAACGGCGGAAGCAAAGTTGTACACCTAATACATGTGCGAATTTATTTTATTGGAAGTTTACATAAATCTCTTCAATGTAAATTTTTCAATCCTCAGTTTTGGATCCTCGTCGGTAAAAATTCATAATAAAATGCCATGTTACAGTGAAATAATATAGTCAATTTCTCGTACATCTTATTTGATCAACTAAATAAAACAATAATTACAAGAACGGGCTATAAACATTGATTTTTTCCAATAAATTAATTAGTCCTATTATAATTAGTCCTATTACTAATTTTTACTTACTGCGATTACCAAAATTATTGAGTTCATATGTTATCATTAGAGACATGCAGATTTACTATGTGTCATAAATTAATATTATTTTAATCAATTGTAATAGCTTTAATTATAAAATTAAAACTTATATGAAATAATGTATGTCAATGTTGATGGTTCGTCTATACATAATAACTGAGAGACAAGATCGAAAGTTACATAGGTAATATATGAAAAATCTTAAGAAATGAGAGTGTAAATTGTAAACATTGTCATATAACGGATTTACTTTTGTGTCGTTTCTTAGATTTAACCCATTTTTCTGTTTTTTAATATCGATCATCTCCAAAATTAATCTCTTATTGTAATTCTTTTCTTCGTATAAAATTTTTTTCTCAATCGAAGTCGTATGATGATTCTATGATCTGTTATTATGGAATTTTGCGTCGTGTTTCTATTATATTAATAATTAATCATTTTAAATACTGTAGACCTCTTTGCCACAAACTATGTTGCATTTTACAAAACATTATGAACTTGAATCAACTTCCATTTAACATTTAATAATTTTTTCGCTTCCAAAGGATCAAGTTAAATAAGATACATGATAATAAGACTTTTGAGCAAAAAGCTTTCTTGGTTGACGGAGCGATGGCAAGGAGAAAATAATTGATATAGAATATAATAGTTATAGAATATAATTATGTAGACACAGTTATGTAGTAACAACAGTTATGTAGTAACAACAATTATGTAGTAACAGGATTACAAAATTCGCAAACAACACTCCACATAATAATTGAAAACATTCACGTGCAAATCGACCCTAAAGAGGCGATAAAAATTAATCTAACAGCTTCTAACTATAACAATTTAATTATGATATCAATAAACCTAACAATCAATGGTTCAAAAATATTAATAACACCGCTCCTGAAGTACATGCTTTATTACAACTAAAGGATAAATTTATCGGCATTTAATGTAGAGAATACTTAAAATAAGAGAATAATTAAAATTATTAAAAATACAGAACACAATTTTGCGAGATTATTAAAGATACCTATCACAAAAGAAATTAGAAATAAAGTTTTTCCTGTAATAAAAACAATGAAAGATGCATACAAAAATATTACAAATATAGAAAAGAATAATCTTTTCACTGATAAAAACTAAAACTTTTGTAAAATATAATCCACAAATTATATTTACACAAGCCGATAAGGTTAATGTAGTAGTGGCTATAGACAAGACACAGTATATTCAGAAAATGAAATTAATATTTGCAGACTCAGACGTATAAGATATTAAAACATATAAGATATTAAACCCTGTAAATAAAGTGATTCAACAGTTAAAGACATTACTTATAAATTGAAAGCATCATGAATTTATATCACACTCCTGTTATAGATATCTAAATTCTGCAAACACTAGCACATGCATACGAACCCAAAAATACATAAGGAACACTGATACATATCGTGTCATAGTCTCATCCATTGAAAGCTCTTAGCCACTTACTTGCACAAAATAATACAAAAAAGTTTATAATAAGCTACTAGTCATAGATAATATCCAATTGAGTAAAACAATTTCCAAAGTAACAATTCCTGAGAATTCTTCATTTTTATCGCTGGACGTAGTATCACTGTTTACAAATGTACCGACAGATTTAGTCATAGGAGTTTATCTAAAAGATGGAACTGGATTAAGAGGAACACTGATATTACAGAGACAGAATTTTTTAAAGCAATTTTTTAAAATTAGTTCTTACTTATTCAACGTATTTCGTTTTCAATGACAAGATATACAAACACACTTTTGGAATATGGGCTCAGTACTCTTCCTCATAGTCGCAGATATGGTAATGCAGAAACACATTCGTTAAATAGGATTGCTGTTGCTCCATCTTTTTATATAAGATACATAGACGACATTGCTCTGGCTCTTGACAACTCTTATATAAATAAAACTTTACACATTTTTAACTCTTATCACTCTAGATTAAAGTTTACAATTAAACTGGGAGGAGAATTATTGAACTTTTTGAATGTTATGTTGATATTATATTAATATTAAAAGAGATAGTAAAACTGCAAAAAAGGGGAACAACCGTCGACAACCTTAATCTTGATATATATTGTCAAGGTCATAACCCTGAACAACAAATTTTAGCCGTCACTCATTATTCGTTAAAAAGTTATTAACAAAAAAGTTTGAAAAAATAACGTTTAATTCATATATAATATTAAAGCTGAACAGGCTGTGATTTTCAGTAGTTTAGATATTGTACTGGTATTATGTAAGTCAATATTGTCAGATTTTAGTTACTGTTTCAAATTATCTGACAGTGTTAGCATAAAACCAAAATTACTATATTTTAAAAAACGCACGATACTGTTACACGTGTCAGGTTTCGTGTCAAATGTGTCCGTTTTAAGCTCGCACATAGATTTCTCTCGTGCGCGATCGCACTGTCAGCATTAAAGCTTGATACTGAGCTGTTCCTGTGAGCCATTCTTTTTATATTACTACTTCCATATTTTATTTATGTTGTAGCTATTATCTCTATTTAGATTGATAGGATGTTTTTATATCTCTATAGCTTCTCTATATTTTCTCGTCATCCCACTAATACAACACTGCTTAACAATAATATTTACTTCTCCTATAACAACCAATGAACAAACTTCAGGAGCGACAATGGGCTCTCCTATTTCTTCTGTAATCGCCAACATCTTCATGTAGCATTTTGAGAAAGAGGCCCTCAGAAAAACATTCAAAAAACCAGAAGTTTGATTTCGTTATGTAGATGATACATTTGTGATATGGAGACACGGCAAAACCGAACTCCATAAATTCTTTATTTTCCTCAACAATCAACATCCAAATGTCCACTTCATTATAGACATAGAGAAAAACGAAAAACTCCCCTTCCTAAATGTTCTTGTCTCTAAGAAAGCTAACGGTACCTAAGGCCATTAAGTGTACAGAAAATCAACACAGATAGATACCTACATGCCAAATCGCATCACCCAGCACAAAAAAACAGTCTGCAATCAATTCACTTGTACATAGAGCTTTCATCATCTCTGACAAAGAACATCTACAAACAGAACTCAACTTTAAAATTAACTTAAAATTAACCTTACAGAAAAACGGACACGACAAAAAAGACATAATCAGAACAATCAATAAACATGCAAACAAGACAATGGTTTCTGACACACAACCAAAAAGGATCCTATCCATTTTCTCATATGTCAAAGGAATAACAAATCTGATTGGCAGGATATTAAACAAACACAATATTCGAATTATCTTGAAACCACTCAAAAAGATAGGACAAATCTTAAGAAATCCTAAAGATTAAAGATCAACTCCGCAAGAATATACAAATACCTTGTTCTTGCGGGCAAGTATACGTTGGAAAAATCGGGAGAATAGTCAACCTACGGATAAAAGAACACCGTGATGTCAGATTAAAACGCGTCTTGCAATCAAAACGAAACAAGACATCAAATACTGTTTGAAAGATAAAGAAATTCCAAGGAATCAGTATAATGTTGTTAAAAAAATAATGAAAGTATGAAAATGTAAACGACGCGAAAGGATTAGATATTCCGAAGAATGAATGTTGCTTGGCTTGTTATTTCATATGCTCACCTACTGGATATAATTTTCTTAGGACCAATCAGGAGACATGGTAGTGTCTCGGATGCTAAGCCAAGCACAACAACACTACCGTTTCTTTGCACAAGACCTCAAGTTGCAGGGAATTGAAATTATTGGATCTTAATAACAGCTGAATCAAGAAGAACAGAAAAATCAAAGTTATATCAAGTTGATATTAAAATAAAATCAAAATCTAATTCGTCAAAATGAAAAATTTTTTTATGCTTTTTTGACGTCATATCTAACATTATTTTGACGTTGTTTTGATTCTTTTCAGAATTAGTTAAAATCATAGGAATGTACCGAATATTCGACTAGTATCTAATCTCCAGCAATATATGCGACTGAAATTTTATATTGAAATGATATGCATCATGGTGTGAATATCCTGAAAACTTTTATTGATATATATTTTAGAATATGATATATATTTTTAGAAATATCAGTAAAAGTAGTATTCACTATGATGCACATCATTTCAACATAAAATTTCAGCCGCACATATTGCCCGAAATCACTATAGCTGATGCATCCCTAATTAAAATGATACAAAGATATGAAGATAATATTTAATTAATAAACATATTTGATTATTTATATTTATTATCAATATATTGTGGACGTTATAAGCACGCATTTGATTGTCTAAAAAGAATAATCATTTTAAAAAGAACGATCTCTCGCGCGAGTCTGTCGCAATAGGAAAATTTCGCAGTAGTAACCAATGCGCGGGCTCCCTAAATCGCAAGGATTGGTTGTCGGGTAATCGCCCGATCCTGCATGATTGGGCCAAGGGCCTTTATTCCACTATGATCGCAATCCGCGCGGGATAAAGCAGTTATCCAGCCACAAAATCAATAAAGTGTTCTGACAATCCTTCTGGCACAACTCATTTTTTAAATCAATTTATTATTAAACTGTAGAAGGATATTACGTGTATACGTGCATTTCTACATCAATTACAAACCCCTGTCTCATAGTTTATTCAGAAGTGAGATTAAATCCTATGCGTACGAAAGATATAATTCAGGATAAATACTGCGTGAATGCTGCTACAGAATATTTCATCACTGTGAGTGTGCGAGAACAAACACGATATTCTAGTTACGAGTATTACGACGTACACGATGTACTCTGAGAAGCACACGCAGAACATTCTTATGAAGATATTCGAGTATCGTCGCCATTGTAGCCGTTTTGCAAGATGCCAATCATCGTTTCAGATTGCCTGATACCGTGAGGATACCGAGTTATCATAGAAGATGACAATTTTATGGTGATTAAAAGAGACTCTTCGTGAGAGAGAATTGTTCTTTAAAGGATTGAAGACAGAATGAATATGATCCGAATTTGGATATTAAATGAAAAACGGAACAAGATACCGGCTACAGGGGAAGTGTTGACTTCCGTGATGCCGGGTGAACCAATCGATGAAAAAGGATATGCATCGATACCGGACGAACATCGCGAGTCTGAGTCACTATCATAAGAAGAGTAGGATAACCATGCAACGTGAGTTAACGTTAATTCGTAGAGAAAAAAAGCTGTTACAAAAAGAGTAATAGTCATTGCAATGAAAACGTGAAATGAATCGATGCGCATCAACGGCCAGTGTCATACTGATAATCGGCGGTGTTCGAAATCTTCGAGATTTGCTACCCGAAATCGACGCCAGTGATAATACTTTCTGGAGATAGTTAGGAACCAACTTGAACTGCGAATTATATTCGGAAGCGATATCAGGATTGAAAATATCAAAGAGTCTAATATTACGCAGATAATGTATCGCGGAACTAGCGAAGATCTAAGCAATATTCGTGATAAATTACAAGTAAATCTCGCGATAAGTCTAAATAAGGTCAAGAAAATTTCTGAGATTTTCGAGTCAGTTTTATGCCTCAAACTTTAATACAGAAAAATGCGAACCTGATATAAGTATTACATTGAAACATAATTAACCAATAAGTTCCCACGCTATCTTTTGCTGATAAAAAGACATTGTAAAAAAATCTTTATCATTATTGTAAAAAATCTCTCTCTAGATGAGTTATCGAAAAAAGAGCCATATGCGAGTCCTACAGTATTAATAAGAAATAAAACTGGTGATCTTAGGCTGTGTATTGATTACCGGAAATTAAAATAACGATACACAATAACTTCTCAACTGAATTAATTGACGATAATATAGAGCAAGGCAAGAAATACTTTTCTATTTTGAATTTAAAGTGGATTCCATCATGTCAAAGTGCACGAAGCATTGATAAAATTTACATCATTGTAACTCTGTTGGGTATATATTGGCAGATGCCATTTGATTTGAATGCATCGTATTTCAACGCTTTATCTATATAGTTCGAGCGTCTTGTGAGAGAATACAAAATACTTTTATATTTAGATGATATTTTGATAGCAATCGAGAGTCTAGATGAGTATTTCGAAATCTTGTCTGAATTGTTTGAGTTGTCTGGTAAAAGTCATTTGCAATTTCGATTAAATAAATGTTACTTCGCGCAGACAGAAATAAAATATTTAGGTTAATGAAATATTTAGGTTAATAAAATATTTAGGTTAATTATTATTACGTTAATGAATATGGAATACAATCGAGCGAATGAAAATATCGAGTGTGTTTTAAATTATCCAATTCCACTTATCCAATTCCAGAAATGTAAAAGAAGTACGATTTGCCGGTTTTGCAAATTATTTCCGTAGGTTTGTTCCTAAATTTTCATTGACGGCTAAACCGTTATATGATTTGATAAAAAATGTAGCGGATTTAGTGATATTCTGCTCCAAAAGTAGAGTGGAAACCTATCTTATTTTGGAGTCAACGAACAAGGCAATCGGGAGTGGATTTTCCGGCTGCAAAACTCGAAGCCAGCTGAGTCTGGTACAAGGAATAGCCATAGAGCGATAAACCCTGTTTCGTAGGCAACACGGAGTAGAGTAATGAGAAGGCGAAAAGTGAAGTGTTAATCTCGTTACGCACAGTGTTTAAGTTAAATATATGTTATTATTATGTATTATTATTCTTATTACTACCTATATGATTATTATTGTTATAAGGATTTCGATTAATAAATATATAAATTGGGATTAATAGTATTATTATTATTATTATTATTATTATTATTATTATTATTATTATTATTATTATTATTATATATGTAGGCTGAGTCGATTATTACTCGATGGTACCTATTAGCTATTAAAATATACATAGAGTATTGTTATTAATGTTATTGTTATTAGGTAACTGTCGATTATGAGCAACCATTAAATATTAAAGATATAAATTAATACTATTGGGATTATTATTGTTAGCATAAGTACTAGGTCGTTATGGGCGACAGTATCCATCAAAGAAGTGATGAACAAATTTTGATTGTTAAGAAGTACGACTTAGAAAACAATGGCATAGACAAACGCGAAGGCATGCCAAAAAAGCAAAGACGTTAAATTTCTATATTTAAGTCGTAAACTTAATGTTTGCAAATGAATAACATCTCATGCCATTCGGGCATATGTGATGTGAGGAGAAAAAAAGACGTTAGATTTCTCGGTTACATGCCGAAATAGATTAACGTTTTAAGAATTAGCAATATCAAATGCCACAGAGGCGAAATTTTGTTTCGGACAGATGGGGATGAGATAGAATAAAAACAAAAACATCAAGTTCCTCAGCTGAAGACGGAACAACTTGATGTTTCGAAAGGTCGTATATCTAACGCCGTAGGCATCGAAAAAAGAGGTATTTAGATTTCAATCTGTTAATAATATAGTAATGGCTCCGGCAAGTACAAGGAGAGATAGGAGTAATAATACGGCTGTAATGAAGATTCAAATTAAATAACCAAATTAAGAGAGGAATTTTATTTAAGGATAGAATTTTTAGATGTATACTTAAAATTGCAGAGATGAAATTAATTGCACCAAGAATGGAAGATATACCGGCAATGTGGAGAGAGAAAATAGTTAAATCAACTGAAAGACCTCTATGAAATATATGAGATGTAAGGGGAGGGTAAAGGGTTTACCCTGTCTCCCAGTGCCTGAATGTATAAAACTTCTTAAAATAAGGAGAATTAGAGAGGGAGGGGGGTAAGAATCAAAATCTTATATTATTTATTCAAGGGTAGGTTATATCTGGTGAACCTAGTATTAGGGGAACTAAACAATTTTCAAATCCTCCAATTAAAAGGTATAATTATGAAAAACTTCATTTCGGGTAGAGAGCGACATAATGGAAGAAAAATCTAAGTAAAATTAAGTTCCGAGACAAGGAATACCTAGAGAACTGACAATGGCGGATTCCTATTACTTGCCCCCCAAAGCGCCCAAAACAAGGTTTTGCATAGAGAGGATTGGGGCGGAAAAAACTCCCACGTGGGGAGTTAGTAGAGAAATTTCGAGACTTGATGTCTTGTTACAGTGAAAACGTACCGGGTATATATGAAAGGTACACGCGAAAGGTACACCGGGTGTATGAAAAGTACACGAAGAACAGCGAGCACTTTCCATAACTCGGGGACTACCTACAAATAAAGTCAGTGTACTTACTCAAGTTCTGGAAAAGGAAAGAGACTCGATGCTATAATAATCGGATCCATCATATCTTGTAAATGCTGCATCGGTACTTGACAATCACGATTACTTCCTATGCACAATTACATATTAACTTATATTGCTGGATATGTTGTGAGGAAAGGACCAAGGTTCATAATGTTTGGTACCCCTATTGTTTACGGCATTTAGTCACATCGATAAAGAATCGATTAATCCACGAGATGTCGATTATTAAACGACGTATGCGTAATCGATCAGAAACACTCAGATCATCATGCTATAACTGTCTCGTCGACAGCACTCGCCTCGTGGTGAATAAGTTTTACCGCGCTACCGCACCGTTGAGGTCCTTTCCGCATCTACTATAAAACACATTCGCCCGCATTTGAGGTCTGTTTAAACAAAATTTGGAAAGCAGGAAAAATCTCATTTTTCTCGACCAAGTGCCCTCGAAGCAATACCGCGAGAAACGCTTGGACGGTGATCACATGGCCGTGCCATCACAAATCCATCGTGCAGCAAGATCGCCAACACACAAAATTTTTGGAAAATAAGGAAACTATGTACGATATTTGAAAACATATTATATTTGATAACGTATAGAACTAAATAACTGGATAGTCATCAATTGATACTGTTAAAAATCAAAAAGAATCTGAAACATCCATCGGTTGCATTAGTCGCCTTATTGTCACTTCTGGAACAAGGACTAATCGAAGCGACCAATGAAGAATTGAATGTTGATATATTATTCAGCATTATCAACATAACATAACTACCCTAATTACCTTTAATTGGTTGCGCAAACATGAATGAAGGTTATGCACAAGATTATCCGTTTTTTCTTAATTAGAATGTCTTAATGAGGATGTCTTTCTTATGCAAGAAGTTCAATAATAATAATAACGCAAAAAAAGAATAAACCAGAGAAAGAAGAAAATCGTCGAAGCTAATCTATGCAACTGATACTTACTGTAATAATGTAGAATCTTCAATGTGCTCCGTGCAAGATGCAGCATACACTGAACTTATGATAAAATCTACTAGAAAGAGAAATTACCAAAATGTACATAAAATGAATAACAAAATATATAAATTGTAAAGTCGTAAATTTATAAAAAGTAATTCAATACTCTGAGCTCTTTAACGATTATAAATTTATTTATTCTTTTCTCATGTTTAAAAAAAGAGATATTGATGTGTTCATAATTGATTGAAAAAAATATCTAAAATATATAAAAAATAATACAATTCATGAAAATATAAATCAAAGAGTATTCATAGATTTAAAAACTTCGCTAATTTTATTAATACTCATCACTATTATATATCTGGAAAAAAGCATAATCTTGTCATTGATGTATTAACGTGTAAATTTTGGAATACAGCTATTTTTTTTCTAACTGAAATCATTTTTTATCTTTTAAAAACCGAAAAATTTTTCATTTCCTCTTGTAAATCCTCAGCTCGAAGAAAACAACTTTACTAAATTCAAATTTTATTGTAAATATTTAAATTTTAATTTCTCTGTTATATGTTCCAATTTCTTTGAGTTTTCTTCCATATATTTATACGACTGAAAAATAATTATTTCTCATTCATTATTATTTCAAAAACACTGATTATTTTTCATTCATTATTTCATAAAATTAATTTTTTTATTGGCATTTACTCATTTTTTTTCTCTTTTCTTTTTGGCTTCAAAGTATTTTCCGTCTTTTTCTCCGAATACATTATAATACGATATGCACAATGAAAAAGACTTCTTAATTTTTTCTCAATTGTTTGATTTCTTTAAAAGTTGTCCGAATAAAAAAGACTCCCTCACAATTAGAAGTTCAAATCAGAGAACAAACATGTGTAGCTCATATGTATGTATGTACAACTGGTACAGTTGATTATTTTTTCAAAAATGGCGTCCAAATTAGTAGGTTACTTCTCAGCGGACTCCCTCTCAATTCAAACCGATTCCACTTTTTCTGTCCGCGCGCTATCAAGTTGAGTCTCTTTTTCTCTTACTTCGTAGGCAAGACCGCGATGGTGGCAGAATATATACACGCGTATATATGGAGGAGAGAATCCTGGGAGCATTCGAAGTGAACCCCAGGAACAGCATACGCCGTGTGACTCATGCGTTCGGTGTTTCTCGGCATCGTTCTTTATGCGAGAAGGGATTGCACCCGTATCACTATCAGCGCAACTTCTTGCGCGAGAAGAAGAGCCGCGCATCTCTTTTTCTGAAGGTATTTTTATTATTTTATAAAGTGTTCTCGTTATGTATGTGTGTGTGTGTGTGTGTGTGTGTGTGTGTGTGTGTGTGTGTGTGTGTGTGTGTGTGTGTGTGTGTGTGTGTGTGTGGGTGTGTGTGTGTGTGTGTGTGTGTGTGTGT
>Ga0157364_1007880_pt1 | contig 11034 bp, 10 predicted proteins | sample AttsexASBM2_FD_111476 | JGI IMG/M metagenome (GOLD analysis project Ga0157364, IMG submission 111476) | Fungus gardens microbial communities from leaf cutter ant in Ribeirão Preto, State of São Paulo, Brazil - Atta sexdens ASBM2 | ecosystem: Host-associated > Fungi > Mycelium > Unclassified ... | reverse complement strand
GTCGCCGCCGCCGCCGCCGCCGCCGCCGCCGCCGCCGCCGCCACCGCCGCCGCCGTCGCCGCCGCCGTCCAACGCAGTATGATGGATCGCTTGCTATGCGAACATGGTGACGAAAATCGTCTCTCCGTCGCTTCCGTACAGAGTCTCACCCTTGTTTTCGCATGAAGGGCGCGTTGAGTAGATGGAAAAAGAAAGAAAGAAAATTAATTAAGTCCGAATTCCGCATTCTCCGTATTCTATCGCTTTTATCGACATAGGGATTAAAATGTAATGGATATTATTTTAACAATTGAACAATCGATTGCGTGAAAATTGTTTACATCGTAAAGCGCGATTAACATTCGTGAGATGACGACTGACGCGGATCGATTCTTCAAACGTGTCTTGACAGTGTTGCGGCATTAAAGGGGTAGGCTGTTCGGTAATTGTCGGCAAATATTAATAACTGTTGGAGGGGGACGCCAGCTCACGCGGATTCAAAGAGAGCGAGAGAGGAGTAAGCCGCGGAAGAGGAGGCGTCGACTACTTCGCGAGGGTGAGCCCGTCGAACCGGTTATACTTGAGAGCAAATACATAATGCTTCGATGATTTTCCTGCCGGAGGGAAGAGCTAACCGTGATTGAAATTTGGAAACGCTTTGACACAATTATCTGAACCATTCTACTCAGGAAAACACTGTACACGTCGATTCTCTTCTCGAAAGAAATATTACTCTACCTTTCGCGAGAATAGGCTTACACAGTAGACTATTCTTGTATCGTTGGTTTTGATGGATCTAGTAAAGACTGTTCAATCATTTAGATTAGCGACGATGACAGCTGTCGAACGTCAACCTTCGATCGATACCTGCGTGCGAAAGCAAGGGGTAAATTGACTTCGGTCCTCCACGAAATTCCATGGAATTCGTTATGAAAGGAAGCCCCAGTGGTGCGTATCATAAGAAGCCCTTCTCTTCGCCCTCGAAGCAACTTCGTACCGGACTTATTCATCGCCGATCATCGACGTTACGTTCGCGATAATACATGACACTTTGTGTCCAAAAAGGCATTATTAGTCATATCCGTTATCGCCGAGTTAGGTTTCGCGTATTCTGTGACTGCGAAGATCAATAACTTTCCTAAAATCCTTAATTGATGACTCATTGGATAGAATGATAAAGAGGATATTTTCATATCCGATAACAAACGTTTAAGATGATAAATTGCATTGTTTGCAAAGTTAGATTCATGCAGTATGGAAAGCGTGGTAATTTTGCCGTCATCACAATTTAATTTGATTATATTCTTCCCTTAATATAACCGCAACAGGCGGTGATTGTTGTTATTCTCTAATACCTGGATACTGTTACGCAGAAATATTCCAGGCATAAGTAAATCCTTATCAATCTATTTATCCATCGATAAAGACCGTACTAACATCGATTTGGTGATCTATCCACATCCACCGCATCCTTCCTCGCTCGCTCATGTCGTGAAGAAGAAACGACGCGACGATACGCATCTCGTTACACGTAAACAATGTACCCGTGGCAATATTATCTGGGTAGATTGTACCGAGGCACTCGTGGCTACGGGCACGAACGTAAAACGATTCGTTTCCTTCGATCTACGCGCCAGCCACGCGTGTAATGCGATATCATATACCTAGTTCACGACGATGCCGAGATGCCGATCACCAGGGAGGTCGCCCGTCTTCCACCTGCCATAATTTCGTAGATCCCCGTGCTCTCCTCTTCTCCGTGCCCTCGTCCTCGCTATACGATCTTAAATTTCGAAATGCGCCATTTTCGGACGGGACGATCAAGCGAAAGGATAACGAAAGGATAGAGATGAAAGGAACCCAATATTGAATTCTGATCGCGCGATGGCGAAAAAAAATAATAAATAATTGGTGACGATTGACACGACATCATCTATTCTCGGATAAACTCGCGAACAGTCAAACAAATGGAAGAAGACTATAAAAGTAAATAATAGGAGAAAGAGATGGAAATGGAACGCAAACTTTCCTTTCCACATGTAGTAATAGAAAAAGAAAGAAAAAGTGCGAATGGAAATCCTTTCAGTCGTGAGCCGTGGCGGTGTTGCGCAAGGGTTGAAATTCCCTTTACTGGATGTTTAATGCGGCAATCTAGGGGCGTGATAAAGTGCCAAACGAATGCCGAAAGGGAATCGCGAAGTAAGCGCCAACCTCACGTCACGGCACGGTCGGTACACCGCTAAACGTTGGTACAATACTGGCACAAGCTATTACATTGTATAAACACGGCTTTCTGCGGCTCCTGCCAGAAGAGTGGCAGGCGAGCCACTTTAGAAATTGAAACGTAGGAAGAGAAAGCTGGTGTGGTTGCACTCGACGATTGAAATCGCTACCACCCTTTCAGTACTTTTTCCCTCTGTTCGATACTCTTTCTCTTTCTTCCTTCTTTTTTCTTTAATCCCTTTTTATTTTCTTCTTCTCTTTTTCCCGTCGAAGAAGACTATGAAGATTTCGTTCCCTTTGCGGCAGCACTTGAAAGAACTCTTCGTAATCTTTCGTCTTTCTTTTTTTCGTATGGTCTGTCCGCTCTCTAGCGCAATAGACGGTTCCTCGCCACGAAAAAGTCACGCAACGAAAGTCCATTCGCTCCTTTAACAATTAGTTCAAGAAGAACACAAGCGCGTGTCTGCGCCCAGCTCACGTTCGAATTATCACGATCATCAAATTTCTCAGAAAATTGCCGCACCTCAGTCAAAATTCATGCAAAAGTAGCCTTCGAGCTATTTAAGAAATAATGCAAATTTTGAGGTCTTTCGTCCCAAGACCGCTTGTACTCTCCTTCGAGCACCTATTTTTCCGCTTTTTTAAATCGTGCGTCGGTAGAAGAGAAGAATAACGTTCCTTGCATATTCCCGGATTAAAAGGCAAACAGTCCTCTGGCAGTGGTATGGGAACATACGTACCCGTTGAAAGGAAATTTATGGGAATTAATATTGGCTCCCTAGAGGGAGAAGGAGAGTTAGGCGGGAGTGTAGGACGGTTTTAGATGTCTCGGGGACTCGCGGAATGCGACTTTCCGGCATACATTGGAGGGAACTTTAAGAATTTAATTCCTATGCGTCGTGCCTCTTTCCCATCTTGCTCATGCGCTCTTTTTCTTTCTCTCTCTCTCTCTCTCTCTCTCTCTTTCCCTCTCTCCGTCTGTTCTTCGCACGAAGAAGAGACACGCGGGACTTTCAGCGTCTTACATGCCCGCCGAAACGATACTTGAGCGAGCGAGCGCCACGGCATAATTTCATTCGCCGCGCGATCTCGACTCGCCCTTTGTTCTCTTCTTCCTTGTCTCGCGAGACAAAAGAGTTACTTTTATCTTAACTTTTGCCAGTAGATAGAATTCATATTGTTTCGAGAATCGCGACAAAAAATTTTTTATTCGTATCGAAATTTAGGGATAAAACCTTCTCCAACATCCAACGTTGTTTTGATTTTCATATTCTTGAAATTAAGATAAAAAAGTTTCGCATCATAGAAGGGATAGAAAATAAAAGTTTTTCAAGGGAACTTTGCGACTTGAGATTGCTCGCTTTCCGCAACTTTAGTCGCCGTGACATGGCGGAAAAATTCTCCTCCGTATCTTCGAAAGAGACGTATATCGCGTAACGTCATCCGTATTGGTGTCGTCACGAAGCGAAAACGACTGCGTAGCAACAAAAAATCACCATTAAGCCGTCGTACGTCTCCCCGGGGATGGACCCTACATCATATAGGTAGCGGAGGAAGCGGTATTAAACGTACAAACGCGATAAGCTAAAACACTTCTCATCGATGCGCTCCACGGGGGTCTTTTCCCCACGTCTCCCCTCGAATTTACCTCGGTTCCCGTCGTGTGCTCTTATTCTTTTTTTTTTAGGCATTTAGGGAAAAATGTCCGGGAAAAATGAAATGTCATCATCGACATCATCGCGTGTCTCGCCTACGAAGGAGACAAGGGAAACAATGGGGAATGCATGCTGTGACTGTCGCCACGAGGTTTTTCTCGACGAGCGAGAGAAAAAAAACATATCGTGGCTTTTAGTTGAATAAACATCGCTTAGATATCGGCATAATTTATGCACGCGTGGCGTATCTATTCGGGAAATCGATATCAAATAAACTAGTGCAATATCGGGATTCTTATTCGTTGCATATACATTCTACGCTAACGAAAGATTTCTTTTTATTCTTCTTTTTATTATAAAACAATCAGAAGAATATTATTTGCAAATTGTAATTATTTATGATTACTTAAATTTAGAATTGTTTTATGCAAGGTGACAAAAAAGTTTACAATCATAAAGTTTTATGAAATTATAACCCAGTAATAAGTTGACTTAAGACATTTTCCAGCAAAGACACAATATAACAATAAATTACGTTCTTGTTGTTTACCAACATTAAACAAGAATACAATAATAACTAATACTTCAAAATTCATTTTTTTTAATGTACTAATGTATGATAAACATAAAACACTTTGTTGTCAAACTTCTGTAGCTAGATGTATAATCACAACGGATTAAAGTTATAGAAAAAAAGAAACATCAAGGTGTATAGTATATATGTGTATATCAAGTATATAACTTTTAGCATTTCTCTCGTGTATATATACACGGCACATTCTGTTTGACGGCCATTTAAAGAATACCCAAGGATTAGAAGTCGCAGTCATCTTGTTTTATCGACTCGAGCCTCGATTATAGTGATAACCATCTAACCAGTGTTTTTCGGACTCGGCATCACCACCACTAGCTCTGCCATTTCGGCATCACCACCCATCATCACCATCATGGCCAGAGCGAACGGCAAACACGATCCGTTTGATTCGACTATCATCCCTTTCTGTCCTCCCACCCTCGGGAATCGTCGCTTCTCCCTTCACCTCGCCTAGCCTTTCCATGCCGCTTATTTTCTGCCAGAAAGCAATATCCGTTATGGCCAATAAACGTAACTGTATTGAAGTAACTGACGATCATTCGTCTGTTCATGTACGTCGAATGTCCAGCGAGAATTATGCTTCTTTTAATAAAAATATATCGATCGCTTTTATTATAAAATTAATGAGGCAATTGGATTGTGAGTTTATAAAACTTGTGCAATTTTCAAATAGAATTTTTATATTCTTTAATTTTTAATTAAAAATTCAATTTTATTATTATTGCTAAAATAATTTATAAAATTCTAAAATGTTTTAAATTTTATGACATTTGACGTAGAATAGATTTTTAGCTTGCAATAATTTTTGATTAGTTTTCTTAATTATCGTGTATACGGTCGTCTTTTCGCAATTTTGAAAGGAAAAAGGGAAACTCTTTCGGGTTCGACAAGATTTGCGGAGGTGTAGACTCCCGCGTTTTAATGTTTTTGCCCTTCATGCCGAGGGTTGGCACCCTCGCGCGCGTCGTATTCTACCCTAGCCGCACGTATCGGCCGCACTCTCGGTGCTCCTCCTAGTCTCACCCGCGACGGAGCACATAATCCTGATATCTGTCGGTTTTCGGGCAATAAAACACGCGTCCCATACGGACGAAACCCCCGAGAATCGCTACTGCTTCCGACTGATAAAGAAACGCACGGCAAGATATCGAGTAATCGCGTGATCCCCGCGTCAACCGATGTCATCGGCTTTTTCTGAAGGCCATTTTCTGAAGGTCGGCAATTGGACGGAATTACTAACGTATAAAATCTTTCAATTTTAGAAAGCTTGAGAAATTCTATCTAAAAGTATTCTATTCAGATTAAAATTAAAAGATAAATATTATTGAGAAAATACAGTGATCGCATGACGCAAAGTGCGCCGTTGTTTAGGTCGTTTAGATTGTTATCCATGTGCCTATCATTGAATATTACGCTTATCGTGATTACGACTGTCCGACGTCTATCCTGCCTTTTGAGCGAGGCGTCGAACCGCGCTAATGCATTCGCACGCCACAAAATACCCGGAATAAATCTATGATGCTACACACAGACGTGCATCTTTATTTCACGACATTACAGTATCAAATCGCAAGTGCGATGCGCTATTCAAAATTATCGACCGTCTTGGAACGGCTTACCTAAGGCCGAGTGAGACCTCCCTCCTAGGTGAATACTTATCGGTGGATCGAAGCGTTCAAAAGATCCGCTCGGTGGCCGCGAGGCAAAACGCCAAGCTATTCGGCTATTACGTTTCTGCATACGGGAGAGAACCCGGTAACCAGATCGGGTGGTCTCGAATGACCCGCGCGCTCACCCGGGGAGTAAATATTTTCATATTATTTTACCCGTGTAATTCAAGCATCGCAAATCTGGCGTCGATCGCTAAGTTTCGGCTTCGGCTTCTTCGAAGATTCTCATGTCGAAAATCGGGACTGTACTTTACATCCGGTACTTCCTATCCGGTAACGAGCCTCGATAACTCTCGATCGCGAACAGTACAGCTTTCGCACAACGACTCACGCAAGTTCTCTTTCAACGCTCTCAATCCGAAGCGTTATAAACGTGGCAAACAAAATAGCGCAGTGCGCGCCGTTAAGCGGACGAAGTCCGCGAATAAAGTACACGGCGGATGTTAATAGGATAAATTAGTTTATCCTACGAAAACATCCCGGCGAGATGAAACAGATCCGCCGCGATCTCCATATATCGCGCGATAGATTCGGCCTCGGGCGTATTGTCGAGTCTATTCAAGACACGGCGGATATTCCTGTGAATATCGCCGGATGCCACTACCTTTATCTTTAGATCGGATAAAGGAATAATACGCAAAAAGCGAAAAAGCTTTCGACTTTACGACTTTACGGTTTATATACCGTGTAGAAAGGAGATTGTTGGGGGAGAGGGAAGGCTTGGAAAAGGAAAGAGCGGATAAGACGGCTGACCCTCTCGGGATATTTCCACTCGCAAACTGGATTTCGATGACCGATCTCCATTTCCATATGGAGGTCGTGAGCAGGAGGGTGCTGAGAGCAACCAAGAAGTTGTCACTGGGAAATTGATATTTGAACGAGGCCGTATAGCCCCATCGACCGCAGCGACGAAGAGAGCTGGTCGAGAAACTTTCCCTCGCATCGATTTGTCCTGACTCGTAAAGTCGGAATTCAGAATCGGCTTCGGTCTACCGATCGATCGTTAAGACACGCGTGGTCTTCCTCTGTCGATGTTACAATTTTATATACCGTCGACATCGATTCTTTCCGCTTCGCCGCGAATCGACGTCGGCGACCGGAGCACGCGTCGTAATTCTTCTTTCGAGTTAGTTTCAAACGGAGGGGAACCCTCCGAAATTAGCATTCGCACAGGATGCACGGTCTAACTACTACTATCGACGTTGCCTCCAACTATAATCGTCCGAGTGGGTACGGGCTAAGTGTAATATTATTCAACACACAGCTCTCATAGTATGGATATCGAGAGCCGTAGAGCGCAGATGCTGTCCGCCGGAGAAGAGCGCGCGAGCGCATGTTACTGGAGCGACCGCGGCTTTTCTAGTAGGTGCCTAAGAACCTAAACGTCCTATCACGAAACCCTCCCGTCACGAATAACGGGTGTTTCGGTTGGTTTTGGGCCCTCGAGAAACGCGTCCTGTGGAGATTACGAGCTCATCCAGACGCTCGTCCGTCCGCCTTCATGAATCGTAATTACGCGTTTACCGCGTTACACGCGCTCTGTCTTGCTCACTTTACGCAAGTCGGATCTCCTCGAGGGGTAACAACTCGTAACCATCGTCATCGTCCGACGCCATTCACGCGATTAATTCGTGAATACGGATAATTAACGAGCGACCGCACCCAGATTGACTTAAAGCGAATGAATAAGTCTGATGGACAAACGAAAAAAAAATTTGTCATCAAAACGGAAAAATCGCCGGATATTATTAACACTGTTATCATTCGTTGTGACCGAAAGGCGAAACATTTAAATAGAAACGCACTGGAAAGTAATTATAAAATTGCGATTTATTACGCGCGAGGTCGAGTTATTATAAAAGAAAAAAATGTCGATCGCAGTAGCTGGTATTACCGCGGGAACGGGAATGGTGATCATTTTAACGAACCCGAAGGCGAGCTATTATTAATTTTTCCGGAGTAGAAGCCGGTCATTCTTAGTGCAGCCCGGGGCCACGAAGGAGAGCAAGTGCTGCAGGTGGCGAGAATGGTCAATATAACCACAAAATGTAAATCATATTGCTATTCCCGGAGGGCTCCTCACTCCCCCTCTCTATCTCTATCCATATCTCTCTCTCTCTCTCTCTCTCTCTTTCTCTCCTTTGCTTAGCTCAGAGTATTAAACACAGTTCGGGTAAGACGCCCTGACTCTATATTAGTTTCCATGGGTTCCCTGATTGGATTCGGCTATTACGTTTCCCGCACTGATTGTTTGCGTCCAACAGACGCAATCCCAAAATGTTATCCACAATCGACCGCGATGATGTTTCAATGCTGACGTATAAAATACATATCTTGAAATTTGTTCAAGAGCAATTTTCTCTTTTATAGTTAAAGTCGCGAAGAATATGCATTATTCGATGAAAGCTATAAGTATGTGGATTTCATATTGGGATAATTCAGTGGTATAAATTGGAAGTTATTCGATTCCGAAGGAATCTCATGTGGATATCTCACAATAAATCAGTCGATGCCAGGATGCTTCCATGGCCGAGGTTAAATAGCCTCGATACCGCATTCTCATACGGAACCCGGCGATTTCTGACCTACCCGCTGCCGCGGAACTCGATATCGGCGATCGAGATCTATCGTGTCCTGTCGGGCGAGCGAGCGTTAAACACGGTGAACTTCAGGAGAAGGAGTGAGAGAGAGTCACCAGTCAACGAGTCTTCGACGTGGGGAGTCCACGCCGAGAGCGGTCAGAGGATTTCTGAGCGAGCGCACAGTGGTAGCTGATGTATTTTGACGTGCCCGATGAGAGAGGCCGCTCTCTCTGTTGACTGCATTATCTAATGGACCACCCTCCCCGTCTCCCCCTTTTGTCTCTCTCTGTCCCTTCGTCTCTCTTTATCACTCATCTTTCTCTCTCTTTCTCTCTCTCTCTCTCTCTCTCTCTCTCTCTCTCCCGTGCTCCCTTCGTTGCAACCTTCCTGTTCGATGCCACGACAACTCGGCGTTTCAGTTATCTACGATCTACCGCATCGGAAGACAACCGTTCGATAAGTTGCACGCATCTCGACTCTGATTTCATAATCGACCGCGAATTTCTTCCCTTTTCTGTTATGCATCTTATGTAACCGTGCGATGGCATCGACGCATGCATGCACATATGTAATAGTTGATCCTATGCTGAATTAATTGCTGAGAGATTGCGACAAATGTTCTGGTTATCTCCAACAAGAAATATAAACAAAACGAATTCTGATCATACGAGTCAGAATTCTAATTATCATAATTAAATTTCTGGTTATCTCGATTATTTAATAAATTTAATTACAAGTGTCTGATTTGTATCTTTTTAGTGTTGAATCTGTAAGAATTCTAATTAATGCAACAAGACTTTTTCCAATAAAAATTCGAATAAAAAATATTTTTAGTATTCCTAGAAATATATGGATGAGTCGTTTAACAATTTAATTAAAAGCACGAATATGGAAATGTTGGATGACATATAACTAAACTCCAAAGTAGGTATGCAATTACATGTGCTTAGGGATAATTAAAATTGCAAGAGATACATAAGAAGAAGATAGACGCGGATGATAACGATCGAATACCGCAATGTTTTTTCTCCGATGTTCGTAGGAATGCAAGAAAGAAGCTAACATTGAAATCCCGAGATGATATTGTCCCGATAGTTACCAAGTTACCAGCCCACAGCTCTAAGCGCGAGCTCAGTACCGAGCGCGCTCGATTTGGTCGGGAATGAAGTTACGCCGCAGTTACATCCAAGGCGAAGTAACGTGCAAAAAGCCCGAGCATCTCCGATGAGTACCGAGAGGAAGAAAAGAGGGAGAGAGACAGAGAGAGGCAAGCAGTGGAACAACAGAGTTTTTCGCGATCGGCAAAGTATTGTCCGTCGACGTACTCTCGCGTCTTGTCGGAACTCGAGAGCGGGATCGTGCGACCGTGACTCTGGAATCATCCCTAAGACCTTAGACCCCCGCGCAACAACGTCCGCGCCCAGCCATCACCAACACCGTTCCGCGACCCGTGCAATCTCTCTCTCTTTTTCTGGTATCCGCCAGCATCAAATTACAAGTTCCTCTTCGATCTACGATCCGCTGTCGTCGTCACTTGATTGGTACTCTTCAAGGGAACGATGTTTTCTGTCAAGTTTGCACAACGGTCACGAACGAACTCGTTTAGACATAATGATTCCTGTCGTCGAAGCAGTAACGCAAATTCGGTATTCACAATAATAATGTGGCTCTTTTGTGCCACGACTGCAAAAAAAGAAAGAAAAAATATGTAACGCGTATCATATCTATATAAAGAATATTCCCTATGTTTAAGAAAAATCGGGACAATATAGTCAACCGTATAAAAGGATCCCATCTGAGTTTACAATCATGGGAATCGGTTCGAAAGACCCTCACGCGATGTCTAACAAAATATCACGGAAGAAAAAGACTCGGCCTTCGTCGCGAGCCAGCAGGACTGGCAGATCTGGCGACTACACTCCTTGTCTGGCGATTACACTCCTAGCCTGGCACTGTGGACGACTACGTCGTCGAATCCTTGGAGCGAGCAGCCCCATTCGGGGCAATTCTTTACCGTCTCGCGTGTATCCTTAGTATGCAACGTATGCAGTCGGTTGTTACCGAAGGAGTGGTTTGCTGAGCGGCCAATGGCGAGTGCTCGAGCTAATTCTAGGGTGCCGCCGCCGCGCCATCTTTGCATCATAATGCTGTCCCCCCGTGCCCCGACGCTCACTCGCGTTCTCTCTCCCCCCGTTTCCTCTTCACCGCCCCTCCCGTCACTGCGAGAAGTCTGCTCCCTTCTTCCTCCCTGCCCCGCTGCCATCTCGCAACCTCTTCCCTCTGCCCTCCTCGTCCTCTTCTCCGCCCCCACCCTCTCTCACTTTCTCTCC
>Ga0157364_1007879_pt1 | contig 11034 bp, 3 predicted proteins | sample AttsexASBM2_FD_111476 | JGI IMG/M metagenome (GOLD analysis project Ga0157364, IMG submission 111476) | Fungus gardens microbial communities from leaf cutter ant in Ribeirão Preto, State of São Paulo, Brazil - Atta sexdens ASBM2 | ecosystem: Host-associated > Fungi > Mycelium > Unclassified ... | reverse complement strand
TAATTCGATTTCTAAATGTCATAAGACAATCATAGAACTTTAGAACAAAAATTTATAAAATATTTTATTGGTTTAAAAAAATGTTTTTTATTAAATTGCTGTATTCCAAATGTCGGCGTATTCAAATGATAGTGTGCACATAACGTGGTGGGGCTCCGCCACGATGTCGTGAAAAAGTTGTTGGGGAGGACGTTTTGCTTTCCAAATCCGCTAACTTCTCCCTATATAGACCAGTCTTGTTCCGATCGTCGAATCTCGCTGATCAATATTAATTTCCTTTATATAAGTCAAGTGAGAAGCATTTTCTAATAAAACTCTAAAACGTTATGCTAACATTTGCACAGACGAAGTTAATAAACAACAATATTATTTATATTTAACGATTCATCGATAACGATTCACGAGATAAATGTTTCTTAATAAAGAAAATAAAAGAGAATCTAGATCTGTGCATTAATGAAATTCCTTACATTAGCAAAATAATTCATTATACTTCATTCTACGTTTTTCTAAAATTGATCACTTTATGATCTGTAGCGATATAAATCACAGTTTGCATTAACGAGGAAGTAAAAGTGATTGTAATTTTTCGGTTCAAAAACATGCATTATGTCGCATCAGCGATTTACGTTTATTTCATACATTTTACTACGTTATTCTACGTTTATGCACAATTTCACAATTCTAATGAGAATAATATTATTCATTTATTACCCGCCTACGCCATCGCCTCGAGAGCTAGTCTTCTCGGTTCGGCAATATGTGCAACAGAGTTACGAGATTTCCGAGACGCTGTCGATCAACGGATACTGTGGGGTTTAAAGAGTAAGTAAATTCATTCTTAATCGTGATTGGTTTTTGATACTTATCGAATACTTATCGATAAAATAAATGCAAAGCCAAAAATGTTAATCGCATTGATAATCTCGCGTTTACTTCATGTTGAGTTATTTCATTGTGTTGTCAAAGAATTACTTCGAAACTAAATCGATTTTGTAGTTATTTCATCTTTGTTTATAAAAAAATGAGAGAATCGTCAGTAGAATCCTCGTACAGCACGGAACTTGCAATAACTGTAATAAATACTACAATTGATGGAACATTCAATATTACTGCAATGTTGCAATAGTATTGTTGCAACTTTTGTGTAGGAATTATATTTAATTTTGTCTTAATAAAGATATAATTGTAAATCAAGGTATCTATAAGCAAAAATATTTCAATGTCATATGTTTCAGATATATCTGTTATATTTATTTCGTAAAGTTAAAAATTGTTATATTTGTAGGATCTGTTATGTTTCGTAGTCGAAACTTTCGATTTATATTCGAGAGAATTTTTTCAATAAATATTTATATATATCAAGATTAGATTAAAAAATAGTGCGTTCGTATATTAAAAAAGGAATAATCAAGGCTTAAGCAAAAATTGTTCAATTAATATCTTTATTATTTAATACATAAGATAGAACGTTTCAGTTTCCTAATTACAGATAAAAAATTTGTCCGCATGAATATATATAAATATATATAAACATATTATATTCAACATGTATAAATATTCATAAACATACATAATTTTATATGAAATATATCCACATATTCCTCTTCCTTTTATAAAATTACATTTTAATGTAATGGAAATAATAATAGTAATGTGAAAACAAAAATAATTAAGAGTAATTTTCACATTTATTTGTTTTTGAAAAAAATCAAGTTTGAAGAAAAAATTACTTATGTATAATTATATATAAAATTATGCATAACTGTGTATGAGCATTTTTTTTATATTTTTCCAAACTTGTTTTTTTCTAAAACATTGCAAAAATTATCCCTTTAATCATTTTATTTTCATATTGCAAATATTATTTCTATTACACTAAAAAATAATTTTACAAAAGAAAGAAGAATGTATAAAGACCTAGGAAAAAATGTTTCATATATAATTATAAATAATTGTATATAATTATATAAAAAATTGACATATTTCATGTACAATTATATATAAAATATTTATATAACATTTTTTCACAGACCTGTATGGACATATTTTATATATGACAATACATGTTTATGAATATTTATATATATTTATACATATTTATACATATTTATGCATAAAAATTATTTAGCTTTATCTTAGATCATCAATTAAATTAATACATAAGAGGAAAACACAATAACTAAAGAACACTAATCACGGATAAAGCCACACAAAAAAAACTTACACTATAAAACGTAAACAATAACTCAATAAAAAATTTGTCATGCATGAACATGTATAATTATGTATAAACATACTTATACATATTTATGCATGAAAAATTTTGTATTGCGAAGGAAATCAAAGTGTTGGATTTGCTACTGCTTATGTTAAGCGTCGTCTACAATTTGCAGAGTCAGCTTGGTGTAAGAAGTAAAAATAAACAAATTGCTCAATCACAATGAAATGTGAGAAAATTAATGGAATATGATCAGTCAATTTCTTATTCTTTCCTCCTTATTTATCAAGTTTATTCTCCCTACATATTATAATAGACGCATTATGGCCTTATGATACTAATCTCTACTATATTTTGGCCAATTACACATGTAAGACACATCACAGTTATACAAACCAAATAATTACAAATTGTTGTTGCCATGCAGAAATTATACTTCCAGAAATCAGCTGAGTCAATAATATGAATATAAAGCAAAGTTGGATGTCGGGTCATATTGTTGCGTATAATGGAATACTTAAAGTATAATATAGCAATCGTTCTTATGTCGATATCAAACACATCTAATATTTATAGCGTTTTTCACTGGCAGAAATGGTGCACACCCAGTGCATATTAAAGCTGTTGTATACTATTGAGCTGTTGTATATTAATCTGAACGTAAAAGTGAAATATCTCAATTAATAAAATACCCAATATATTTTATCAAAGCACAATCGAAAATTTTATCATAGGACAATAAAATGAGGATTTCGAAATTTAATTCGTTTCTATATTTTTGTTAAACACATCTTTACGTCGATTTGCACAACGGCTTTAAAGTCCAGTGCGAACCAGTTCTGCCAGTGAAAAACGCTATTAGATATAAATGAGAAATATGATCGCGATGAATCTAAAATATTTTAAATATTTTATATGTCGATATCATTGCATTGATCTCTCTAATTACTTTTGCAACATATTGAATTAATCGTCAGAGATTTTATATTTAATTTCGTAAATTATATACAGTATTAGTTGTATATGCATTCTTACGTTGAATAAATAAAGCAACTTTTTATTTCAAGTAGTAAATTCAGTTTATTCAATTAATTAAGTTAATTGATTTAAAAAAATTGATTTAGTAAAAGGATGACTTATCGGGATTTCAAATTATCATTCAGATAGTACCAATACAAAGAGTTGTCGAAACGATTTTATATTCGCATGCCTTAAAATGTGCAGTCTATGTAATAGATTGTTAAAATTACGAGTTTGAAAAGTGGCACTTATTACTTTGGTTACTTAAATCTCAAATAGTCTTTTTTTTACTGGAAAACAACCTGTTTGAGCGTATAAGTTGCATTCCAAACGTAATTCATTTATTCACACATTATATAATACATCACACATTATATAATACATATTTTTCAGTGTATAAGTGTATTACTACCATGATTGTGTCGCACGCGTAACTTTCGGTTTAAACACTCAGTATCAGAATCAACTTTCTTCGTGTTACACAAGGAACTAGTTTCTTGACTATATGCGAGAGAAAACGTTTATTACGTGTGCAACATCGCACAATTTTCTCTCAATTCATTTCGAGGATCCTACATCTCATAAGATTGTGCGGTATACCTGTAGTTTGGAGAACATTACAGCTGAGAATACACTCTCTTATGTACACAATTAACCAAATAGATATATTCCTTATATATCGAGTTTTTCATTTTTTAACACAATCGTTTATATGAAAAAGAGATCTGAGTGAAAGTAGTAATAAGTCACGAAATAGAGCGATTAAAAATTATTCTTCGTTGTATTACTTTAGTCACAAAAATATTTCATATTTGTTACAATTTTATTTAACTATTTCTTTTTATTATATCTCTTTTTATTATATCAATATTATTTGTAAAATGCATAATAATAATGCACAAAATGATATTAAAATTATATAATTATGTTTTGTAATAATCATTGAGGCTATTATAGCGAAGCGAAGCGCACCATACGCATGCACGTACGCACGCACGCATTGCGATTAGATTAATGAAATTTAAAAACATCTAAATTATATGAGTTATCTAAGAGTTGTCTTTTGCACTATGATCCTGCCTTTAGCAATTAATAAAAGTTTCAGTGATTAAGTAGCAATGAATAAGAAACACTATATACTAGAATGTTGTAATATAAATATAATAATTGTGTATTTTTGTCTTCAAGCATTGGATTCTAGTGGCGAATTCGAATCAGGTTTCCTTTATGGAAATAATTTTTGGCTGGGCAGTCGTAGTCAGTGCTTTGATACAATGAACAGAACTCCCTTCGAGTTCGCGAAACGGCATATATTTAACAACACGAGATACCGCAATCCGCAGAATGAGTTTCCACCTTTCCAATTGAATTACTTCGTCGCTTATCTCAGACACAACAGTACTCTTCAATATCACATCAATATACCAAATGAAGTAAGTTCTTTCTTCTTGAGATTATCTCGAAAAAAGGGTGTACATATATGAACACATTTTATATGTAATTATATAAAATTATATCTAAAATATGTCAATTTTTTTATATAATTATATATAATTATATATGAAACATTTTTTTCCAGAGAGTATATCGTGTTTTTAATAATATCGGATTTTTTTATTATAGATTTTAAATTTTTACTTCATGTTCAATTTTTAATAATATGTTTGGTAATCCTAAATCGAACATTTCCTGCATTTTTCTATATTACGATCTAATAAATCTTATTTATATATTGGAAAAATGTATTAAATTTTAATAATTATTTATTTGAATACTAATAACTTTAACATTTATTTAAATAAATATACTAAATAGAAAAATGATGATTAAAATTAATGGTTCTTGTTTTAAAAAGATATACATTTATTATCCGCACAACATTTTAGATTTTAAATACATAGCAGATATATGAAATTTGAAATGTATTAATTTGAATATATTAATGCTAACAAATACGTAGCAATTCGTATGAATTATGTATCAGATATACGTGTTTTAATATCGATGAATGTCCGCTCAATAAATACATAATTTACGTTACATATCAAATATGATATTATATATTCGATACATATTAAATATATAAATTATGTATCTGATACGTATATCCAATAATGCAAATACGCGTTCAAAATACTATGTAACCTATATAAAAAAATCAGATATGCATTAATTGTACAGCAATTACATTCAATTATTGATGTAGAAATTCAAATATGTTATAAAATAAAAACGTATTATTTAATTTTAATTATTTGTTATTATTTAACTTAAATTTCACACGAAAATGTTCCGATCAGCACTAAAAATCCAATCTTGACTGAAGCAAGCCTTTATTTCTTGACTGTTGTGTATTCATATTGCGATCTTAAATTTGTTTATTCTTATAGATTCAGATAATAACCGCGCACATTGCAGAAACTTGTTAAAAATTGTCCATTTATGATTTTTTAAATGTTATGTGGTGCTATGATACGTCATCTTATGATATATTATTACATTCTGTTAAATGTGTATCAACTACATGTTTGTTATATATTTATGCATTTAAATATGCACGCTACAATATATCTGCTACATATTACATATGTATTACATACGTACTTTAACTTGGATATTTCACATCCATATTTTAATTATGTATTTAATTATATTTAATTTAATTATTTGATATAAAATGAAACAAGATATAAATGCAACATAGATACACATTTAATATATATTTGCTATAAACGGCGAGTATTTAGAGAATAATTAGTACTATTCAAACAGATATTTATTAAAATTTAATACATTTTTTCTCAACACACTTTAAAATTAATTAATGCGAAGAAATTAGAGTAATTTTTCAATTCTCTATTTATTGTAAACGGGCTTAAATTACATTAAATGTAATTGTCTTTAGGTCATGTGACATGTATAATGTCGTAAATTGTAAAAAGAAAGTTATACTAAAATTAACTTACAGCTCATTTGATACTTACGTGATCTCTCTAATGAATGAATATTCAAACTTTTCAATGCGAAATTATAAAAAACATGTAAAAATATTAACAAACAATAAATTTATTAATAAATAACAATAAACAAATAAAAAGAAAAACTAATTCAAATTGAAATATTAACACTTGAAATATTAACAATTGAAATATTAACTCTTGAAATATTAACACAAATAAAAAAATTAAAAACCGGCCAATTAAGAGCCTTAATACGCGATAATTGATGCGAATATCACATACATATATATTTCGATTGTATGTATCTTCTGAGCTTATTTACATATTACATAAAATAAAAAACTGCAGTTTAATTGCTCGTTTTTATTCTATTTTTATTTGAAAGAAAAAAACCCTAAATATCTCGAAAAATATCAGTTTTATAAAAAAAAATGTTTCAAATAAAAGTTGTAGAGATTAAAATCTAGCTTTCATAGCTTTTATTAATTATTTAGCCTTGGATGGTATTACCAAGATCAGATCAAAGTCACATCGATTTTTTAAAGTGAAAACTTCCATTTTTATTATATTTATTCTTAGCTTATTTCAAAAACTCCTCAAAACACTATAACAAATTTTTTTTCTTGGAATACTTTTTGAGTTCTATAACTTGAATGTCATCATACCGTCGGCATTAGTTACCTATTATCTAAGATGTCTAACTGATGTAAAATCTTTTAAATGTTGTGTTCATGACCTTGATAATATTTGTCAAGTTCGTAGCCTTTGAAAGTTGTTACTTTTATTTTTATTTTTAGTGTTAATAAATCTTTTTAAACTTTACAACTTTTGCCTGAAATATTTTTTTTATAAAACTTATATTTTTCAAGATATTTAGGAGTTCCGGTACTTTTTATATACTGTATATAGAAGATTTTATATATATTTTAGGACCTGATTACGCTCGGCCTCTGTTTACCCGCATCCTGTTCCATGAATAATATAAGTTTCATTCTAGAAAGAATATTTAGAGATAGAGTTTTTTTAATCAATGATCTCTATTCCATGGACCTCAGCCTAATCCAGGTAAAAAGTTTAAAAGACGATCACCAATGGCTGTTAAGTGGTGCGACACTCCTCATATGGTATGTCGAAAAATATAGACAATAAAAAATTAACATTACAAATAAAACAATATACGTAAATGATATAAATTTTCGTATCTCTTCCGAGAGTTTGAGAAAGCGATGGAAGAGATATCTGCAAATATTAATTTTATCATTTCAGTGTTGTTTTAGTGCTTACCTTTGCCATGATGATAAGCGGTACGATATACGATATATTTATATATCAAACATATTTAAAAGCAAAGACTAAAACTATCGTTAGTAAGTATATATCTAATTAATGGGTAAAATTTTTTGAGCTTCTTCGGTAATGGAGTATTCGTAATACTAATTTTGTTATATTCCTGTTATATTTCAAAAGAAAATCACGCTCACACATTAAAACTTTTACACATTAAAATTTTTTTACTAAATTGGAATCATTATTTTAATAAAACTTTAAAATGCAAAAAAATATTTTTTCTCTATGTTATTTATTCCTTATAGTGCAATATCTTTTTTTTTCAATTGTTTGCTTGTTAATAGTTTTCTTGTCTTCGCCGTGGAAAACATCTTTTGCAATTTTTAATCAATACAGATTCTGAATTGTGATTTAGATGTAGAAAACGCAGTCGAGGAGATAAAAATGACAGATTTGTCGTTTTCACGTGAGAAAAATAGATTTGGGAATGTATTAATGTGTTTCTCTGTTTACACAAGTACGAAGATAATATTTAACACAAAATTGGACAACGAAGCAATAGCCGTCATTCACGGCATAAGATTTCTGTCCATGTTTTGGATAATTATAGCTCACACCGTATTTTACACGACGGACTATTTCGGTAAGTGTATACTGACACAAAAATTATAAAACTGATTATCTACGTCTCCTAATGTATCGTTTTCCATACATAATAAACGTTATTTCACATATGTAGATAATAAAATATGGACGTTGAGATTCGCTGAAGGTATCCCCATTCAAGTGATAAGCAACGCAAGTATAGCGGTTGACACTTATTTCTTTTTAAGCGGATTTTTATTGGCTTACATATATTTAAAGCACCAAACAGACAAGGAAAAAATTAAGCCGATTCATTACAGAAAGAAACTAAATGAGTTCTTTGTCAGCATAATAAAGAGATATATCCGGTACGTTTCTAACGTTATCTTGATTCACGCGAACAATAAACAAAGACGCTATAAGCATGACAGCATCAATGGAACAGTAATAAGTAAAATAACACAGAATGCGATTAAAAAATTCAATTTAACAATGAGCCAGATAATAATAATTGCTTTCTCTATAGTTTTTAAAATTAAATCTAGAAATTTCTTTTAAGGTTGACACCAACTTACATAATAATGATAGGAATAGTGCAATTAAACTCAACTTGGTACGACAAGACTTCGCAATTCTACGTTGAAGAAAGATCGCACGAAACTTGCGCGAAATACTGGTGGAGAAATGTCTTGTACATAAATAATCTGTTTAATCACAATACGATGGTACGAATGCCAATTTAGGCTGGTTCCAAAATATACTGCCAGTATTGAAAATCTATAGTACATAACATAAATTATAAATTTTCAGTGGCAGTAAATTTTAGAATTTAGCTTTAATTATAATATCATTCTGGCATCACACACTCAAAACCGTGTAAGAGAGACTCCTTATTTCGAGTATTAAGAAACATTTTTTTAGTGTTTGTCCTGGAGTTGGTATCTATCCAGCGATATGCAATTCTTTATAATCGGTCTGGCACTTTTAATTCTGTCAACTGTGTAAGTTAAACAATCATTAATTGTAAAATGTTACATATTTTCAATGCATGTATCTGAATAAATAAAAGCTACAAATTTCAGATATTTTTACGTGGCTGTTGTCATACTAGGTACACTTTTGATTAGCTCGGTTATCTTAAGCGGTTATATCTCATATATTTATGAATATGTTCCAACGTAAGTTGCAAAGCATCTTATTAATTGTGAGACTAATTAAGTAAATAAACATTTATTATTACAGTTTGGACGAACAGTACAGACTTCAAGATGTCTTATACTATCCACCATGGGTTCGAATTGGTCCATATATTATTGGAATGATTACAGGTTACATTATAAAAAGATTTAACAAAAAAATAGCCTTGAAAAAGGTAAAGTATATAATATTTATCTTTACATAAGAGAATTTGATATCAATATATTGGTACCATTAACCAATTGTTGGAATTATGGAGTATGTAAGCTACCGATTAATAAAATTTAGATTGTTATTTTTAATTGTGCAAAACGCGAATTTGAAATATCCATAATTATAAATCATGGATTGGAATATCAAATTAATTTTTACAAAAGTTAGCTTTAATAATAATTTTTAAACCATATCTGCAATTATACATACATACATACAAATATATTAAACTGACAAGAAAAAAAATTTTAATCAGTCTCTCAGTTCAAAAACTTCCATCCCAAAAGAACATCCCTAAATTTTTATCAAAATATATTAAGATTTAGAGATCGCTAGTGGACGATTTTTAAATCAAAGTTTTTAAATCATTTCGATTTTCCTTAATGCATATTTGATTTGATGAAGAATGGCTCAATCCAGATTTTAATTGTGATATTATATGTTTTTTTGGTTGTTGAACACGATACAATAATTCATTTAGCTCTACGATATGAAATTACAGCTCTTAGAAATTACAGCTCGATTACCCAAATTTCGAGTTCAAGGTCGATTTTAACAAGGTTCCAAGCGTTCAAATGAATCTTTACTCTTCTTAAATTGAAGATCTGTTCGCCCAAAACAAGATCCAGTTGGAATTTTTCCAGGACTTGCAGGATCTTTAAGAGTTGCATTTAATTTGATTATAAAACGTTTTAGGATAGAAAAAATTTTTTTATAAGTTCTAACGTACATCGCTTTATGATTTTGACATCCTCAAATCAAATGTCTCAATTTGATAATAAAAACTATTTATTAGAAAATGAAATGAGTACATAATATAACAAAAAAAATGATTTAATTAATTGAAATAAACTATATATTATATATCAAATAAGGATAAAAATAGAAATGGAATTTCAATGGAATCATAATTGGTGATCCAAATAAATCATATATTATGATTTTGATAATTTGTTTACGTAATTATACATATTTATGCATGAAAAATTTTTTATCGGGAAGTGTTCTCCGGAAATTTATTTGTATTATTATCAAAATTTTCGATAATATATTATGATTTATTTGTATCACCAATTATAATTCCATTTCTATTTTTATCCTTATTTGATGTATGTAGTTTATTTCAATTAATTCAATCATTTTTTTTGTATTATGTACTGATTTCATTTTCTAATAGACAGTTTTTATTGTCAAATTGGCATTTGATTTGACAATGTCAAAATCACAAAACGGTATATTTTAGAACTTGTAAATAAATTTTTTTTATTCTTAAAAATTTTATAATGTTATAATAGTGCAACTTTTAAAGACCCTGTAGAAAGTTCCCATAGGAAAATGCGCCAAATGAATCTTATTCTGAGTGAATAGATCTACAACTTGATGGGAGTAACGACCCATTTGAATGTTTGGAACCTTGCTAAAATCGACCTTGAACTCAAAATTTCTTAAGACGCATATCATAGAATTAAATGCATTATTGCATTGTGTTCACCCTGATAGCAAGCTGACATCAAAAAATGACGACAAAATGATGTAATTTGCTATCTGGAT
>Ga0157364_1007877_pt1 | contig 11035 bp, 6 predicted proteins | sample AttsexASBM2_FD_111476 | JGI IMG/M metagenome (GOLD analysis project Ga0157364, IMG submission 111476) | Fungus gardens microbial communities from leaf cutter ant in Ribeirão Preto, State of São Paulo, Brazil - Atta sexdens ASBM2 | ecosystem: Host-associated > Fungi > Mycelium > Unclassified ... | reverse complement strand
TAATTGCTTAAATTACTTTTTACATGTTGTAAAAAAGATTAATAAAAAAGATTAATAAATTAATTTATTATTATTATACAAATTAATTAATTAATTTGATTTTAACAATATGTTCTGCATATATATAGTAAAGTCTTAGCTTACTAATTTAAATATTACAACAATTATTAAGCTGCAATTTCCAAATTACAATAATTTCTAACTTGCGTACAAATTATAGTATAAAATAAAAAGTACAACATAAAATATCTTGATATAATTTTGGCAATTGTCGTCAATGTATCGAAACAGCTTATTTTTAAATCGAGCTTGATTTGATAAACTTGAATTAATCTTTTATACTCGTATAATCGCAACAGACCTTCAGTTCGCGCACTTGGGTTATAATTATCATATTGATAACGACCGCATCATTACTCTTATTCTTCATGAAAATATGTCGCGATCAATCACGAAGCACCGTGGATCTGATCTCTGAGAATTTCATCTGCATTTGGGGTATCTTTTGCCAGCAGGCGCTTATAGGTATTAATATAAAGATTACAATACTTTTAAAGCAATTAACTTAACATTTGGTCATAAAATATTCATAAAATATGTCACGACTGCTTCGTTTTTTATAAAGAGAATAAGATAATTTAAATTTTAATTAAGTTAAGAGTTAAGGGTAATTCCGGTATATATGTCGCATCTATCAAAAACTTAATTTATTAAACAATATAATATATTATAGAACCGTATATGTGTGATAACACAAACTATAGAAATCAAAGCCGGTCTACTTAAAATAAGACGTAAAATAACTTATAAAATGTGTTTATAAAGTTTTATTAAGGAATAAGAATGATAAATATGTATAAGAAGTAATAAATAATAATTACAATCTTCCTACATTACAAGTGTTATGACATGAGGTACATATTTCATGTAATGCGTTTATTGCATTTAGTGCACTGAATTCAATCTGCGCACTTTGTATACTTTGAGCATAAATCCCGCTTGCTAAAAATGCTGTATATTCCAAACAAGTGAGATAATTAACATAACAAACTAAAAGAGCAAAGAATAAAAGAGCAAAGAAACTTGTATTTTGTTATAGAACATGCTTTACTATTCCTCTATACTCATCTATCATGAAATAATCACTAAGTCTTTGCACGTCCTACAGTAATCATTTTATGTAGATCATAATTTATGATGGTGCTACTTAACACAGTGACAAATATCGATTCAACTCATAATAATTTCATTAATATTAACAGTAAGAAACTGAAATCATAACACAATACTAATATAACATAAAGGCATGTAACAAAGTAGTTGCGGGAAAATTACTCCCTTTCTTCTATTTTTTCTAACTTCTGCAGCGTAAATCCCAGCGCGGCGTATTTGCCGAAGTTACCCTAAATTTGATATTCTATTTTCTTTTGATTTGATATTCTAATTATATTTTCTTCTTTTTTAAAAGTTATTGGAGCTGTAATTAAACTTATTTATTTCTTCAGAGTTTCCAAAAAGTTCATCACTGCGTGTCGCGTATTTCACGATAATTTTGACGGCGGTGCTAATAATGGCTCACTATTCAGCGGCATTAATTTGCTTCCTGACGGCATGTACTCATGTTCTACCTTTTCAAACGCTAGACGAATTCATTGACGATGGTACCTATAAATTAATCGTAATACGCGATAGTGCCGACTATGACATAGTCACTGTAAGTTCACTCAGCGATCAAAGAGTGATTTTCCACTTTTAGTTCGTACTTTTTGAGCGATCAAAGTTATATCAGATCGTTGCATTCAGTAACATGGAATTATGGTATTTAATATCTAATCGTGGTTTTATTAATATTGACATATATTTATATATATATATGTCAATGTGTGTGTGTGTGCGCGTGCGTGCGTGCGTGTGTGTGTGTGTGTGTGTGTGCGCGTGCGTGCGCGTGCGTGCGTGCGCGTGCGTGCGTGCGCGTGCGTGCGTGCGCGTGCGTGCGTGCGTGTGTGTGTGTGTGTGTGTGTGTGTGTGTGTGTGTGCGCGTGCGTGCGTGCGTGCGTGCGTGCGTGTGTGTGCGCGCGCGCGCGCGCGCGCGTGTGTGTGTGTGTGTGTGTGTGTGTGTATATAAAGCGATGAATTATAATGTACAAAACATTTTTACGACATTTTTTTATTATTTTTTAGTTTCAGGCGCAATACGAAGTAAATCCTTTCTATATAAAACTGATGAAATTAATGAAGGACGAATCGGAATTGCCGAGAACCCTAATAGAAGGTTTCATGCAAGTACGTATTAACAATCTATGTTTTTACGCAAGACATTAAGACGAATAGAATACAAATTAATTTTAACTAGGAAAGTTACTTTTTAAAAGTAACTAGTTACAGTTACTTGAAAAATTAACTTTTCCGTTACTTTTTTAAAATCGACGACGACTGATCACAGCAATGCTTTATAGGAGTTTTCTAATTTCAAGCTCTATGAGTGGTTTGTGTCTAATTGAGATCGTACCCAATCATGTGTTAAGTAACAATAAAAGTAAAAATTCGTTACCGTTACCAAAAAATGTAACTAAGTTACCGTTACAGTTATAAAAAAAATAACGTAGTTACTAGTAAAGTTACCCAAAAAGTAACTGTAACTTCTTTACGAGTTTCTCCTATTCCCTGATTTTAACAATATAATCGTTATCTTTTATTTTCATAAATTACTTTCATCTCCTAATTAATATTATGATTACTTCAGCACGTTTAAAAAATTTTGTATTTAATCTACTACTTGTTCAGGTATGCAACGAGAGAAATGTTGCCTTTATGGTAATGAGTGCTCAAAAGAAAAGCATAGAAAAAGAGATACCCTGTAAATTATCGAGCATTACTACTGAGAGGATAACCAATTTAGTAATCATGCTCTCCAAGAATAATCCATACACAGGCGTGATAAATTATCAGTGGGTATATCTATTGCAAAATCCTTTTTGCACATTTAACCTTTCCTTTTGTCATAAAAATATTGCGTTTATCAGTTTGCAGAAATTTTTGGACAATGGTATGATAATGCGTCTGAGGGAGACATATTCATCGCAATTGGCTGAAAACAAGATTTTCAAGCCGGTTTATTTATTTAACGTCATTCCAATTTTGGCGATTCTTTGCGGTGGCTTTATTATAAGCATCATAACGCTGATTATAGAGAACATTCATTATCGATCAAGGAGAAGGCAATCGAAAGTCCTTTATCCTTCTAGAAAGCTATTTATTTAAAAAATATAAGTATTGAGATAAAACTTACAATTTACTAAGAAAAAAAATACTAAGGAAAAAAAGAAGATTTTTTTAAGAAGAGAATTTTTTCATCTTCCTTTTTTCTCTATGAATAGAAATTTTCTATTTGTATATGTATATGTGTGTATGTGTGCTTGTAAATTTGTCACAGTTAATTATTATTTAAACTTTTTCCTTTGATTGTATACGTGTTGTTGTTTAAAATAACTTTAAATAAATAATAATATTTATTGTAATATATTTAAGTATTAATATTATTAACAATTTTGTATTTTAGACATAATAATATGATTATAATATAGATAGTATATATAATAATTTAAATTATTGTTATAACTGAAATTTACGATGTATTAACACTAAAATAAGAGTTTAAAGAAATACATTTCTAGCGAGAGAAAAAGGTAGACCTTTCTAAAGCATTTTTTATTTTAAATATTCCTTTACATGCCTGTTAAAAATTATTCAATTTTTATTGAAAATTGTTAAAAAATCGCTATAATAAATTAAATAATACATCAGATTATTCATATCAAGGAGATATCTTTCTCTGCACAGCGTTACAATTCTTTTGCGAGACATGCACGTTTAAATTTTCACTGATCCTTATATATCAAACTGAAAACTAAGATGACACTTAAATGACATACTTGAAATAGCAACATCGAGCGATGCACAGATAAATAATGCTGGTTGCGGGAGCTTAACGATGATGAATAATTTATCAGTCTGGTCGATGATTCGCCGATAAAAGTCATATCGTCGCATATCTCGATATAATTTGTAATAATGCTGCCGCACATCACCCGGTGACACTCTTTTGCACCCACTCCTAGATCCTTGGAACCGATAAATCCTCGTTTACGATGACCGTTCTTCAGTCACGCGTTTACACCCTTGAATCGCGCTACTCTTATTTCTTTCTTTAACCCTCGCTCCAAGCAGTAATAGTCTCGCTTTTTGAAAATATTCCGCGATTTATTGTTATTCTTAGAAGATTTCAGAATTAAATCGATTTCGCATTGTACCTCTCTCTATTTTTATATTTGTTTTAACTCATATGATGGATAATTTCTTGCTTCGAATTCATTGTTAATTATTTATTTATCGTAACAGTGTACAATTGAAAAGAGATATTTATTTTTTTATATGATCTATATTATCATTTATAATTCTTAATTTAAATCTGTATTTTGCGAAATGAAATATATGATAGTACGATCGATCGCGATACTCTTCTTCGTGTTGGGTATCAAATCGCTGACAGAAGAAATAAGTACTAATAATTATTTCCGACTAATTAACGACGTCCATAGATATTATCGCACATCATGTGTTATTTTCGTACAATCTGATAATTACGGTAAGTACCAGGAGCAACTTCCAACTATCATTTCTCATATTGCACTTCCAGTCAGCTGACAGAAAGAAAGTTTCTCTCTCTCTGCAAATTTTTGAACAAACACTGAATCAGATTTCATGTGCAAATTAGTTCTATACAATATTATTTAATATATAAGATATTTGTAGACAAAGTTATATATAAATTAATGAATTATTGTATGATGTAATTTATATTATCAATAATATGTTATTAAATAATTCAACATTATTTGATTAAAAAATAAATAATTACGCACGAAGTGTTAGATAAAAAAAATTTTATATAGATACCTACTAATTAATTATTTTTTAATTTTAAGAAGAATTTTAATATTGTTGCTAAATAAATGTACAACCAATAAGTTATCACATTTTTAATTTTTTAAAACTCTTTTTCTTTATTTTATTAAATTGAATAAAATGTAATTAAATAAAAAATTAATTAAATTTAAAAATTAAATGTCAATTAAATCTCAGTTATAATCTAGAAAATTATATCTAATAATTGAAATATTAAGTAAAATGTAATATGCATTTTTTATGCAAATATTGTAGATTTAAAAACGACGACATTGGTGCATACATTGTCACGCGAACTCTCACGGCAGCGAATCATGATCATGACCATAACTTTTTCAAATCTGATGAGCAAATACAATGATTATCAGAAGAATATCAGATTGCCTTTATTCGTCGTTTTCCTCGACATCGAGGATACCATGTGCAAATTCGCTAAGATCACGAAGGGCATAAAGCCCATCTCTTTTCCTATCTGGTTAATTGTGTTTCTTCAGCATCTTGGAAACCCCCTTAAAGATTACTGCATGCATCCTGCCGATAACATATTTAACGTAGACGTCAGCACTCAGATGCTGATCCTGTGCTACAATCGCCCGATTCTAGTCGAGTGGTATGCCATTCGTGATAATTATACTAGAACGTTTGATCTGGCTACATGGTCTCCTGATAGAGGTCTGATCCTGAGAACGCAAGAAAATCTGTACGCCAGAAGGAGCGACATGTTTGGTGATGTTGTACGCGTGACGGTTGTAAATGTAAGTTTTTACCTTTCTCGAACTCCATTGTGCACTACTCTAACGTTGCGACTTAGAGAAGGTCGTAAGCGACAACCTTGTAAAAAATAATCAGTATGAAAAAAATTGCCTCGCAATTTGTCATAGAATCAATATTAGAATTTAACGATAACTTCTAGTAGATCTATAGATGTAAATTGACTTGCCAATTCTCTTGATAAATGCTCGAAGAACTCGCCATTAGTGTCGCTGAAGAACGGTACGATGGATGGATTTTTTGGTTTGCTACTGATAGAGCTCAGCAAAGTGATGAATTTCACGATAAAGATTCTGGATCCAGTGGACTCATTCGGTAGCTGGGATCCGCAGAATGGTTGGTCAGGTGCGATTGGCAAGTTGGTGAACAATGAAGCTGATATTGGCATAGCCGCATTCACAGTAACGAACGATAGACTAAACAACATCGACTTTACGATACCATTGATACGTACAGAATACCGCCTCTATTTGCATCAGCCCATCACGCCTTACGTGCAATGGTTCTGGTACTTTAAGGTAATAATGTTTATTTTAATAGTATAATATATTATTTAAATATATTAATTATATATTAATTATACAAGCTATAATTAATATAAAATTATGAATTAGACAAAGATTGTATATTTATCTTGTGTTAATTTGTAATAAAATTAAAAATAAAATTATTAAAAATCATTCAGTTACATCTTTGAGAAAAGAAATATTAAAGTGCGTGCGTGTGTGCGCGCGCGTGTGTGTGGATGAAACTTTGTGATAATAAAATCTAGTAGAATAAATTATTTTCTTTTACCGATAAATCTTACAGGTATTTAGTCCTGGAGTTTGGAGTACATTAATAATGCTAATAATAATTGCTTCTATTTTGTTAACTGTTATTAAAGCAAAAGGATTCTCGATGACTATAATATCTGACAACTATATTAAAGTTTGGGGTATTTATTGTCAGCAAGGTTTGCCAGGTAATGTTCTTTCTATACTCAAGCAAAACAATAAATCATCATGATATCAAAATGATGTTAAAATGATTCTAAAATGATCATTAAAAGCCATTTTTCAATCAATTACGATCAATTAATTAATTTTAATGTTATTGTTGTGACTTGTTGTTCTGCTTAGGTAAATATGTTTAATATTTAATATATTTCTAATTAATATTTCTATCTAGCATAATTTTTTTATATTATTTATGGTAACGTATGGTAAATTATTTGATGTAATTAATACATCGATAAATGTTAATTTACCAATATATGTATATTTGACGCCAGAATAGAACGCACATATATATTATATTATATATGTGTGATGGGTAAGATACTTTTAAAATTTATCTAGATACAGATACAGTTACATATACGAAAATTTATCTAAATACAGATATAGATACATATTAAGATATATATAGGTACAGATATCAGATACTTCAAAAGTATCTTCAAATACATTTCAGGTACTTTTAAAAAAATTTTATTGTAAAAATGGTAATGTGTAAAAAAATTGTATTAATTATATATATTAAATGAATCATTCATTTATTTATATAGGTAATTCATATAGATAATCATTCATTTATTTATATAGATAATTGAAAAAACTTATAATTATCAAAACGATTTAGAATAAGAATTATAAGACGATATTATTCATCATAGTTTTACAAATTAAAAATGCTTCAAGCATTGTATTTCCAGCTTAACTATACATGCGTTAAAAATTTTACAATCTAAGATTACTGGCTGCGTTTAGCAGAACGCTATGTAACAGTAAAATTCTTTAATACTGATTTAGATCCTGTGAGGAATTAAAGGAAAAATCAATTATGTTATAGAATTTTGCAACAGCAAAGCTTTTTTTCTGCAAAATGGAATCAATCGACAATACCGCATAAAATAGAATTATGATTATGTTGAAGAAATATATCTGCAAAATGCATCTGAAAATTAGTTCAGATACTGTGTTTTGTTATCTAAATACAGATACAAATATTCAAATTTGAATATATCTCATATACAGATTAGACAAAATGTATCTCTATACATGTATCTAGATACATATATAGAGATACTATCCAACATTGTATATGTATATGTATATATATATATATATATATATATATATATATATATATATATATATATTACGCAATCGTAGAATTTCCCATAAAGTCATCGATGAGGCTGGCTTTTTTTTCGATTTACGTCTCGTCGGTAATAATTCTATCCATCTATTTCGCCTCATTGATCAGTTATTTGGCACTCAATACGGCTACACTGCCTTTTTCCACTTTGGAGGGATACGTTGAGGACGGCTCTTACAAATTACTTGTTCTACAAAACAGCGCTGAATATGACATTCCTCGTGTAAGTCCATTCTTACTTACAGCTTAAAAATTACTTTGCTTAACAATAATATACCTAATCATAATTTTTTGTTAAAGCGCTCGCGAATAAAAACAATTTCGCGATTGTAGCAAAAAAAAATTTTAAACACAACATAAACGAGTCTAGTAATTCATTAATTTTTTATAGAAAATTTGATAATTTTACATATTAAAGAGCTTAAGGGGGTATTCTTTAAAAAAATATAAAGAATCGATCATAACCTTGAGAAAAAACATCTGCTTTCTCGATTTTTAACATGGAATCACACGATTTCACACATGCTCGATTTCTTGAATGATAGCATGCATACAACCATGCCTGCTCTAATGTATGCTAGAATTCGTTCATACATTGAACGCTGCATATATATAATTTTTATATTTATTATGGATTACTTCATAGCTTATTTGCATGCACCAATCAAAAGAAATAATTGCTAATTTCACAGTTATTTATCAAACGTCAGACTATATGCATCAAACAAGCATAGCAGCATGCATGTTGTATGCATGCGTTGTTGTATACATACTTATCATTCAAGAAATCGAGCATCGTGTGATTTCAATTTTAGTTTAGTAATGGCTTCGAACATTATGTAAGGCGAACGTTAACACGCAATTGACTCACTTATTTTGAATTATGTAAAATAATTTTACTTGCTAAAATGAGTAAAAAAAGGACAAAAACAATGCTTGTTCATACGGATCATCAGAAGAAACGAAAATTTCGAGATAACAATATATCGTTGAAATGAGCACGGAATTTGTCAGCATATCGGCAAAAAACTTCGAAGACATCGACTTTTACTACTGTTTTAAAAGAATTCGGCTATTGCATTGAAAATTTTTTCACCGTTTTTTTGACAATTTCATCGCATATTATCTGTAAAAATTACAAAAGTAATATAAAGTTTTCTTAAACCACTAATCATGGTTTTTTTTAAAATTTCCATGCAATGCAATCTTGCAATGAAATGTTAATCCCCCCTTCATTTTCTTATATTAAAAGTGTATACGAAATTAACGTAAATTACGTCGAATTGTATTCGTTATGTGGCTTTTGAATGTTGGCAGAGAAAGTCTGAATTTATTTTGCAGTTTAATGGATATTGGTTAAAAAACAGCTTATAAAATGTATTATGACTGCCTTAAAAATATATATGTGAAGTTTACAATTGTATTTTTAAAAAAGCAGAAGAAAAGCAAAAATGAATGAAGAAGCCGGAAATATTCAATCAGCTTGATTTCGGGTGATGGAACATAGAAAAAAGATAATTTTCTTTTTTATTTGGTGTCTCTACTCTTATAGAAAAATATTCGAAGAAAGTCGATATTGTAAAAAGTAGCTTTTGTCGAGCATATAATTGATGGAATAAGAAGAAGAACGAGAACATTAATTGATATGAAATTCACGAAAAGAAAACTGCTCTATAAACGGCAATGCGGGTGAAATGAAGGTTGATTATTAGGTTGATATAGAGATGTTTTCAAGATCTGAGGAAAAATATAGAATTCATTCGATATATCACGTATATTGGAGATAAAGGGTATAATAAAACTTTTAAGGATATTTTAGATATTAATCTATATGAATAAAGAAGTTACTATGAATAAAAAGAATGCATCGATTATGTCGGAAAAAGAAGAATGAGTACAAGACTTCGAAATGCGAAAAAGAACAACAAAGGCATTGCCAAATGCATATCGGAACACGACAAATGCACTAAAAATCTATAGTTTACATTACATATACTAGTAGATTTTCAGTACTGATTTTCAGTATCTATCGGAATACGCCTAAAGTTATTGACGGCAAAGATGCCATCTATTAGAACTCACAAAATATTGTGATTCAGCTATTCAAAGACATCCTGACTCTCTTATGCATGATCTACAATGGGCAGGAGCAATTAAGGAGTAGGTGTAGAAATCAACTAATCATAGCTCAATTAATCATAATTCATCAATGGAATATGAGGAGGATAATCAACTATAATTGGTCGATTTCTACGCCTATTTCACTACTGCGACTGCTCATTGTAGATCACGCATTAAAGAAATGAGAAAAGAAATAATCACAAAAACTGTACGAATGATAAGCCATAACACGAATATTGTATGAATAGTATTCAAGTGAAAACAGTTGATGCAAGTAAAGTCGAAGTCATTTAAAAGTTTTACTCATGACAAACCATTTCGTAATAGTAAAGTGCTAAAGATATTAAAACTTGTGAGGATTTATCAGATTCTTTAGTAGAAAGATGTTTACAAAAATAATATTTAGCAAAATAATATTTATAATTTATAATTTTATTATTAATTTGGACTTTTGCTCCAAAACACATTCATTCAAAATCAAAAATTATAGAAATCGCCACTTTCTTGGCAATAATAATATTTAATGAACGCTTTTTGCTATTCTTAAAAATAATGAATGTTATGAGAGCAACTATTGACCAAAAAGTGGAAAAATGCTATATATTTTTATTCAAATTACAATTTTTTAAATTTTACAATATATCAAGAACTCCTTAATTTTGAAAATGTATGAAATATACGTCCTTGCGAAACATTATTCGTATCAGTCGTTCAGAGCTCGAATGAGTTCGCTAAACAAGCAAAAATCCGATTGCCGAGAGGAAATAACTGTTTAGCAAGCTATGTTCGAGCAAGAGGAGAGTCCTCTCTATGGTCTCCTCCTGGATGCTGATTAATAATAATTAAAATTTTCTCTGTGTAAACTGCATGTAAAAACTTTAAAAGTGTTTTTCTCGAAATTGTATTTTTTAAATTTCCATGATCTCAAGATCGACTTGATCAAGTGAGCTCAACTTGTGTATACATCTTCAGCATATGCGTCTCTAATCACAATTACGTTAAAATATTGTTTTTTTTTGACAATACTTTAAAGATG
>Ga0157364_1007876_pt1 | contig 11036 bp, 9 predicted proteins | sample AttsexASBM2_FD_111476 | JGI IMG/M metagenome (GOLD analysis project Ga0157364, IMG submission 111476) | Fungus gardens microbial communities from leaf cutter ant in Ribeirão Preto, State of São Paulo, Brazil - Atta sexdens ASBM2 | ecosystem: Host-associated > Fungi > Mycelium > Unclassified ... | reverse complement strand
TATCGGATTAAATTAAAAAAATTGCCAATTGCAAAACTGAAAAAGCTTATCGCTTAAAGTTTTCTATCCTAATTTCTTAATTAAACGTACTACTTAATTATTAATTAAAAGTATTATATTTTACGTAAATGAATTATAATTTGCAGAAATGACAAAAAAAAATAAACAAAATAATACAATCAGTTTTAAGTTTTGGAATCTAAAATTTCATCGATCAATTTAATCGAAAGTAAACGGAGGTGGCGAGACCGGTTTATAAAGTTGATTTACGACTAATCGGAGAGTATATTCCATATTGAGAAAAATGTCTGATTAAATTAATTGGAATTCTAATTGAAAATGGAGAATTCTCTGGTTAAATCTTTTAGTTGAAACAATCGGACTTTTAAGTCATAATCTACCTATTCGTCCATTTTCAAGACATCTTTCTCGATGCACATTTGTAAAATTAATTATTAATTCATTAGCGAGATATCTTGCATATAATCATTGAATTATAAAAAAGGGAGAAAAACATGTATTAAAGACGTTAAGATATCACGCGATAGCAAGTACGTGCGATTTAGCAATGTGTGTAAATTCCCTACTGCTTATGGCAAACTAGCAACAGCGTTGCTAGTTATTCCTTAATTGTTTCCTGATCACGCGGCTTGCGGTCGATCGACCTAGATTCCATTTATCTCCCTCGTCATGGATCTAAGCTGATCCGCGACAAGACGCGACAAGATCGAGTCGGAAGCGGAAGCCAGCGGATTTCACTCGGAAACCTCCCTGCATGTGCGCGTACGTGTTCCACGAATTTTATCTTACTTTTCACCAGCGCAAGTGCACACGTAATACAACCGTTAACGCCATGTAAAATTGCACTCGTTCCCGCGAGAGCATCGCGTTGGAAACGCACGAGCCGCTAACTCGTAATTATACTCTTACCACAACGACCGAGTCTCGTGCGAAATGAAAGAGCGCTATATCGAGAGGTAACAGCATGCGTGCGGTAAAATTACGTTTCATCGAATATAAAACAAGTCTAAAAACGAATCTAAAATTGTAAGTTGCGCGATCAGATTGAGTACCACTTACATACCCGTTTCTATCAGTGAAATCAGATGTCTGAATTCAGTTTTAATCTCAGTTCAAGTAATTTTTCATCTTTTTCTAGTTCTAAGAATTAAAAAAAGATGAAGAGTAAGTTGAACCAATTAAGGTTAAAGATTAATCTACATTGATAGAAATAAGCATTAATCAAAGATAAAATTGCAGATCGACCTAGAAATTATAAATGATTTCTGCCTTCTGCCTTTCCCTTCTCTTTCGTTCTTTCTTTTATACAAAATGATATTGAAACAATTTGATATACAATCAAGTAGAATATGAATTCGAGCTGATCGATTTTAGATTAACTCTAAGTTTACAATTTAGATAAAATAAAACAACGTAAATTACTTACATATAAAGTATTTACATATAAAAAATTAACATAATATTAAATTCTTTTAACAAATGAGTCATCGTTTCCGAACAAAACAAATCTCGATAAAATCTGGCGTTCGACTTCATCCGTTCTAATTAAAAAAAAAATCTGTTACATTCAGGGTCAATGGAGAATTGCAATAGTTCCTTTCCGTTTCGTAATTACGCCCTTCGCGGTAATCACACGGCTATGTTACACCGAAGCAGCGGCAAAAGCGTATCGCTGGGCGTGTGTGAAAAAAACGGGAGCAGTGAACGTGCCTTCGTACGCACGCACACGCGAATTGCGCGTAAGATCACGAGTGCGGACGACAAGTCGCACGTGTCGGAACAGAAATATCCGCGCAGATCGGACCTGGTCGCACGTGACCGGGGACCTCGCTTAGAAAGCAAGCTTAGGTTTCTCAGGAATGCCATTAAGCAATCGCTCTCCATCGGCCCCGAATGGAAACAACCGACGCGATCAAGTAGGCTACTCGGTGAGCCGAAAGAACGACATATCCGGCGATCGCAAATCACATTTCTTACGAACTTTTTCGTAATACGTCGAACTGGAATTGTCGAGATAAGAACGGAAACGAATAAATTGTAAAAACACTAAAACCTGAAAACGTTTACGTGTTAAAGTAATGTAAACTATCTAGAGCGTTTTATTTATGAGCAAGAAATATGTAAGATCAGGTGTCTGTGAATCTCTCGTAACAGTTATAATTATTAATATAAATAAATTTTTGTTTAATTAAAATAAATATCAAGCGTTGGACTTGTCTTATCTGAAAGTAACAATTTAAAATTTATTGGAAGTCTTGCTTTTTTTCTGAAACTTTACTTTTTATTACCACTTTTTTTACATCTGTAAATGATAATTTGTAGTCGTTTGTCATATTTAGAAATAATTATTGATCATTATCACATTGTTATAAAATATATAAATCATACTTAGAAATTTTAAAAGGATAATAATAATTAATTGAATGATATTTATCACAAATCGTTTTTTCAGACAAAATTAAAAGAAAGGATTATTTTTCATTTATGACATTAATGCCCATTTAATTTTAATCTCAATTAACTGTTCATCTTTTCCTAGAAATTTGAAAAAGATAAAAAGTAAATTGAATCAAGATGATTGAAATTATAATCTTACATTGAGAGAAACGGGCCTAAGATATTTGTTCTTTAAGAGATGTGGTTTGAAACTTAAGATTATTAAATTTTGATTCCAAAAGCTAAAACTACAGTTTCAAAATTTATCAGATCTGTGTGAAAGTTTTGTTCCGAAATATGCTAATCACAACAGTAACTCTCGTTTTTTCACGCATGTACCGTACATCAGACGTACCGCGCACGTAATATAACGCAACGTAACATAAGCGATATCCCAATTACAACTAAGAGTACCTCGACGCAAGGATGCCGTAGGGAATGTATAGACGGTGCAAACAGTTATACACTTTCACTTGAATCTCGTTCAGCTTTACGATTAAGGGATATACAGGGTGTCCACTATCTTCCTCATCGAGGTTATCTCGATTATACAAAGTAATACCAAAACGATAGGCAAATGCATCAAGAGTGGCTGGTTAACAGCTTCAACAATTGAAAGAATTGATTATTTTTAATTATTATTTTTCTCTTAATTCTTTTTAATTATTATCTTAATTATTATTTTTCTAACAATTAATAACAAAATAATAATTAATAAGTTCATAAGAGCAGTTATTAATAAAAATATTTTTTATAGACATTGTTCAATATCTGTTTCATTCTCTAATAAGAAAACTTACTTTTAAATGTCTTAAAAATTAGCGGATATCGTGGATGTGATTTAATGTGTATAATGATATAAAAAATACTTAAATGATGTCAAAAATAATTAAAGCCTTAAAACAATTTATGTGTTTCTCTTTCTTAATCATTTAATTGATTCATCTATCTCGAATTTTTCACTGATAGTCAAAGGATGATAATTAAAGATCGAAGTGACTCGTTCAAAATTTTGCTTCAGGTAATTTTGATGTTATCGGGCAGCAAGCTTATTTGTTGGTGAACGCATTATTGTCTCGGATGCGACTGAATTCCCAGGCGAATCGTGAGACGAGGATAACATTCACTCGTTCGTTTATGGCGCGCGATCGTAAGAAATATTTCTGCGATCTATGTGTATCTTGTAGACACAGTATTCTTCGTAAGAAATATTTCTGCGATCTATGTGTATCTTATAGACACAGTATTCTTCATTCTTTTTGCTGTTGGAGAATTTTTATCCGGGATCACATTTTCGTTTGATCAAGAATATCATTCTTATGTAAATAAAACGGGACGCTTTTGAGAAAATCTCCCGTTGTTATTGGATTTTTTTCTGCAGATTTTAGATACAATGCGTTACGATTATAATTACGATTATAGTTATTTAGAAATTTGTCAGAGCAATTATCGCTGTTATAAAATTAATGTAACACAATAAAAAAGTAGAATCAGATATACGATTATAATAATACAATAAAAATGCTGAATTATCTGTAATTAAATATGTATCTTACAACCAAAATTTTATTAAAAAACAATTACGAATCTTTTAGATGTCAAGGAATGAAACAATTGATTTTCTTGTTAAACGTCTTTTTAATAAATTAAATTAATATTATTATATTGATAAGAGAATTAAATTTTTGAATGGATTTCTTTGAATTTTTAAAAAAGTCGAAACACTGTCGCGTTAAAAGTTCAATCTCTCTTGCAATAATTAAAGAAGTTCAGTTCGGTGTCGTTGTTACTTTCTTAATTGGAAAATTTCGTCGCATCATCTCTGCTTCCGCAAATTAAACGCAGATACGGATGAATACTCTCTCGCGCTTTCTCTCATATTCAGCTTACATGAAAGTGACACGATTCTTTATTCATTGGTTGTCCTGCTCGCTTGTCCTCGAATATCTTTCATGCCGAAAACGCGATGTGTACACCGTAAGCTCTTCTTCACCGTAAGTACTTCTTTTTTTAATTTATTCTGAGTGATTTCCATCAAGTTGAAAAAAAAAAACGTGAATCGAAATCTAACAAAGTAAATTGCAAAATTTGAATTTCAAAAAGTTTTAAATTTCGCACTTCTTATTTCAGTTTAATTTAACTGTTTTCCGGGTTACAATTTTCTGGGCGCGAAATTTAAATCGAACGTAACTACACATGTATAAAAATAGTATCATCTCTTTCTACTTCATAAATGCAAATATTTTAAAATGTCTCTCAAAATCTCCACTAGATATTGTTTTCACTTGATATTATTTTCATAAACAATTAAAGTTAATCGATTAACACTTCTTATAAATATGATTAAAAAAAATATAAAGTCATTCAAATACTGCAGTTAATTTTTAACTGACCATGATAAAATATTTATATAAGTTTTTAATTTGTAATAATAAACATTTTATTTTATAATCTTATTAGATTTAAAAAAAACAGTAAAAAATTTATGTAATTAAATTAAAAATATAAGTATTACATTCTAAAAAAAATTAAGAAACTAAATTCTACATAGAAAAAAATGTGAATAAGATAAATTCTTATGTGACATAGAAAACGATAAAATATGCATAAAAAAATACACACGCATGTATGCACGCACGCACATATATATATATACATATATAAAGAATAAAATATTAATAAACATATTTTTGTGTTATAAAATTAATATATAATATTATTTAGCAATATCATATAACATATAGAAATTTTAAATGATACAAGTACAGAGACTTTTAACAATTATTTCATATCGTCAAGCGACGCGGGGTTTGACAGGAATAACAAAGTGGAATGTTTAAATGTTCTCTACATACCGGATCGCGAAGAACGCAATTATCCTGGGCTTGATTTGAAGATGCTCAATTCGTTGACAACTCACGGCACTCGGCATGCCAGCTCCCAGCTCACCTCAGACTGACTGCATGGAGCCCTGAGACTGTGTCGCGAGGGCTCTCGTTTGCTTTCACTTGGCGAGTACCGCAAACGATACCTCCTCGCGGATCGCCGATCGCTGATAAAAACACTTCAACGATTCGATTCGGCTTAACACCGCGCTGAATGCTCGGAATGCTTCGCATAGAATTTAGATATTTAATATTATTCTATTACGCTATGATCAATATTATGTATATGCATTGTACATAATATTTATATAAATATCTTATAATATATTAATATTTTCTGAATTTCTCTTTTCTGAATTTCACTTTTATCGATAGATTTAGATTGATAATTTTCAGTCATCCCATGTGTAAATATCTCGAAATTAGACATTAATATTTCTATATGTAAATATATATAAATATATTTCTATATGTAATAATATGTGAATATATAATGTTAATCATGTAGATTATTTGATTACAATAAAATAATCTGCGTAATTAATTTTAGATAGTATATTTTACGCAATTCTTGCATTATTATTAAAGCACTATTAATGTATATTGTAATAATCAACAATTATTATAATATATTATTACAATATAAATACAAAAATAATTTTTTATATATATTTATATTGTGCAATTAGGAAATCAATAAGTAATTATTTTTATTAAAAAAATCATTTATTTTTTATAAAATATTTTATATAACGATCCACTATATTTTAATGCAACATATATACATAGCTTATTAATAAAGAAATTATATATACATATATCAATATATGTCTGCAGTCTTAACGTAATAAAAAATTTATATATAAAATAACTTAGGATCGTTGTAAAACAAGAAAAGATAAATATGATGTAATTATATTAAAAATTTGAAAGATAAATATAATGTATGTAAATAATTTAAAAATCTTTTAGTACGAATCCTCGTCTTCTTCTTCGATGGGAATGTCTTCTCGATGCTGTTTCGGATTCCATCTACGCCAAAGTAATTCTCTCACTGTGAATTCAGAAAGTATTTCGGGACTAGTCATGTTGATATCTCGAGATACTGACGACGGCCATAAAACTTGAGCGAAAAGTATTTCCTGTTATTCGCACAAACATAAAATAAATTAAAAATTTCGCAGAAAATTAGAAATAACTTTCTCTAAATCCATCACATATATATATGTAATAGATATATATGTAATAGATAAATTCACATTTACCTTAGCAGCAGTTTCGGATAGTCTTTCAAATCCAAACAAATTATTCCACGTTATGGATCGCGAGGACATAGTAGAATCTATAACTAAAGAGTCTGCATCTGCTACTTCTATCATAACGATATAAGAAGCGTGATAAAATGGTGGTCCCTCCTTATAAAGCACTGAAACAAAAGTATTTCGAATAAAATAATGATAAAAAGAGGAAAAAAATTTTTAATATTACGAAAAAAAAAGATTAAAGAGAAAAAGGATTTTTTAAATAACAAATACTATCAATATAAAAAAAATTATAAATAATATAAAAGCGTTTTTTTATAATACATTTTCAAAGAACAAGTAATTAAAAAAGTACTAACAAAAATCACCACCATATTTTAAGCCAGGCTTGACAACCCAACCTTTGCTCCTATAATAATGGTAAACTACATATTTCTGTATAAAATCTGGTTTCTCTTTGCAAAAGTACAACCATGCGCTGTTGATGTCTAGTAGACTACCGTCGAAGTGAATCAGTTGCAAGCAACCTAATCCAAAAAGGAGAAAAAAGGTCTCTTCGAAGGTGAGATGTAGAGCCTCTCGAATAGGAAAACCTTCGTTCTCGATTCTTGGTTTAATATTTTTTAAATAATTCTCAGTGTCTGAGTCGCTATCTGGCAACACTAATAATTTTCCATGTTGATTGTCATCCTCGTTCATGCAATCGTTTTTAAAATCGTTATACAATTTCCAGTGATCTTCCTCCTCCAATCTGTCTTCTGAGTTGTTCTTATCATGAGTGCTTGATGAGCTTTCAGCATTATCACATTGAATCGAGTCTCTATTAACAATGACACATATGTCATCCTCTTCTGCAGAATCTAGAGTAACTTCATCGATCTCTGTGTTTTTTGTGTCTATCTCAATTCTCCGCTTGCTTCCGTTTTCAATAGAATTTGATGGAATTTCAATAATGTCGCCAATATTCTCTTCAACTGGGATATTTCTTTCCTCGTATTGAACAATTGCTTTATCATCTGCAATTATGTAATAAACTTCCACTATATTTCAATATTACCTTATATTACCTTTTATTACTTTATAGATATTATTTTATAAGATGTTATTTTCATTCATATAATGAATGAAATATAATGAATTCATACAATTTGAAACAAGATATATTGTATAAGTTAAAATATTTTTTATTACACACCTTTGTATTCGGTAGAATTTAATTCTTGGACTTCTTTAAGCCATTTTTGTCTGCAAAGCCACTGTCTGTTCCGAACAACTGGCGGTGCTCCGTATCTTGCTTTGCCAAATGATGGATAACTACGGGATAACGATCCTTTACCAAAAAATCCCTATAAACACAAATATTAGTTCTTCATTCGTTGTTCATAGGAAAAATTACTCTAATAAAATTTAACTTTACCATAGAATGTACTGCTGTCATCTCTTCAGGTTCAATTATACAAGATCCTATATCTGTGAGATGTGCAGTATACATTGGCCATTCTTGTGTTTCATTTAATAGAATGGGAAATGGCAATTGTGACTTTAATTTTGTTCTTTTTCTTTTTGGTTCTCGAAGATCCATTTAACTATAAGGAGATAATAACATTTTGGAAAAGCATTAGTTATATCATTCAAATATTTTGTAAGATCTGTATCTGCTGAAAAGAGTTATAAATTTTTGTATTGTGTTATTAATTATTAACAAAAATTAATAAACAAATAAACTACGTAACAACTCCCAACTAATGGAATATAAAATAAAACCAATAATAAATTTCATATGAAAAGTTCAAAAATTAAATTAAGACTGTAACTCAGAGCTTAATCTTTAGTTAAAATATAAATCAATTTCAATGATAAATAATGAATAATTTTTTTAAGTAAGAGATGTGATTTTTCTCTCTTCATGAAGATATAACAATTAACTTTATATAAAAGTTATAATGATTAATTTTTCATATAAAAGATATAACAATAACCTATATGAAAATAAAAATTGATTTCTTTATACAAAAATTATATTATGCAGAATTTGAAATATATTTTAAATGTAATATAAAACAAGAAAAATATATTTTCATGTTATACTATTCATTACTGATTATTGAAAGAAAAGACTTACACTTTCGAATAATAGATGCCTTCAGATTGAAAGTAAAGTTTAGAGGTTAAGTTAAGAGTAAAACACGTGCCGACATCTAAGGTTTGTTTTTTATTGCTGCATTAGATCAACTAAAACTTTTTTTTTGCTAAGTTTCAAACAAAGATATAAGTTATATTCAATTATAAAAAAACAGACTTTTACTTAATCTTCATCATTACATTTAAATATATATATATAATATATGTATAATTAGAACATTATTTAACTATTTAGTCATATAATATAATATTACAACCTGTATAAACTTGTATACAAAAAATTATATCTCTATAATGTGATCATTTATTAATTACTTATATAATTATAAATAGAAATTATTTATGTATTATAGTCTCTTTGATCAGACATAGTCAGATATAGTCTCTACATTATTGAAAGTACATAAAAAATATATATTTCGCAGATAAAATCCAATTATAACTAATCAGAATATAACAGGATCTCATTAACTTATTCTCGACTGCACACCATTCACATTGGTCAATGCTTAGTAATTTTTTACTTTTTACTAATGAGAATGTTTTATATTAAATTGGCTAATTAGTGATATGTGCAAAATGTACACAATCAAAGCCTTCCAGTTTTATTAAACTTGTTGAAACAGAACTCCAGAAAAATAAATCTTTCCTTTATCCTCTCTTCCTCTTTCTTTTCTCACTCTCTCTCTCTCTCTCTCTCTCTCTCTCTCTCGTTTAAGTACAAAATAACATTTTTGATTAATTCTTTTAGTCTTTGGAAAAAATTTACTCGTACTAAATCGGTCCTTCATCTATGTATGCGATTTTCAGCGATTTTCAGCATTTCATGCACGTTGACTATCTTCTCCCGTACTTTCCCCAGCTGCTTGCCGCGCTGTTGTTCAATGCGATCAATCTTTAGCCAGTCTTCATAAGACACAGTTTGGACCGAGTTCTTATTGCACAACTCATAGCACAACTCGCGTCTGGCATCACCTCCTTTCAAATTGGAGGGCAAGTCATTGTATATTAATCTAGCGACTTGGAAAGCGTTTCTCATGGTCGTTAGAATGACCCCAGTTGGACCAGTTCCTGCCCATCCTGCGACATAAAGAGGTGCTCGTTCACCGTTTCTCTCTTCGATCTTACCGTTAATGTTCTCCAAGCATCCCATCTTTGCATTACATGATATATCCTTATATATTTGCTCGGTCTTGTAACCGATGCTGCGTAGAGCCAAACCGCATGGGATCTCTTCGAATTTGCCGGTTGTCTCGGCTACCTGATTTTGTATCGTCTCTCCTCGCAAATGATTGATAGCAAATTTGATGCTCTGTAATTCTTTATTGCCATGAAACTCGATGGGGCTGCGTAGAAAGATTTGATGTAGTTCTTTTGCGTGCACCGAGTCATTCTTGGATTCTTCTAAAGACTTCAACATGAGTTCTGTTAACCGTTTCCGGGGTCTGTCTAAAGTTGGTACAATTGTCTGTACGTTTTCGAAGTCTTGCTCTCGCCAAAAAGTTTTACAATCTTGCAGCTTCAGAATTTCCCGCAGTTCCGCGGTTGTAAATGCAGCCTGCAAAGGTCCTCTTCGTCCGACCATGATGACTTTTCGCACTCTACTGCGACTTAAAGCTTCCAAAGCGTACAATGTGATATCAGTATTCTAAAATAACCAAGAGAGAGATTGAAATCAAATGATTGAAAATTAAAAAATATTTTTTAAATCATATAATTTAATCTTTAGAATTCTTATGTTATTTTGTTGTTATCCACATTCCTCTGATAGAAAATTCCTTAAAAATTAAACGCTAGTTAGAGATTTAGGTATCACCTTAAGCTTGTCAATTGGCATCAAAAGAATTCTCGCGACATCTATGGCTACATTGCCTTGACCTATGATAACTGCTTCTTCTACATCTAAGTTAATCTTCAGATCTTTATTATCTGGCAATCCATTGTACCAACCAACAAAATGCCGGGCTGATATTACATTATTTAAATGTTCACCAGGTACATTGAGAAATCGATCTTCTTGAGCGCCATAAGCCTGGAATGAAAATCAAAAAGTAATTATTAATTACAAAGATTTGACATATACTAATTAGAATAAATAATTAGATGTTGAATTGATGTAATGATTACTTGATACTTATTACACAATTATTAAAAAATTAATAATTGTAACTTATTTCATTAAAAGTATTATATGTAATAAATAAAAATATGTAAATGTAAAATATACAAAGTTACAAAAAATTTATAATATGTTCAAAAATACTTAAATAAATTTAATTGCTGATTAGTA
>Ga0157364_1007875_pt1 | contig 11037 bp, 13 predicted proteins | sample AttsexASBM2_FD_111476 | JGI IMG/M metagenome (GOLD analysis project Ga0157364, IMG submission 111476) | Fungus gardens microbial communities from leaf cutter ant in Ribeirão Preto, State of São Paulo, Brazil - Atta sexdens ASBM2 | ecosystem: Host-associated > Fungi > Mycelium > Unclassified ... | reverse complement strand
ATTTTAGAAGGCCAAATGTTAACGCTTTAAAACCACAAAAAGGAGGGAAGATATATAAAATTTAAATTGTTATTTCGGTTGTATCAAATCTAAAGCTCAGAACTTTTTTGTACACCTAATATATCCAGATCCATTCTTGGAATGCCAACATTTCGTAAACCTTGCAGTTCACTTCATCAGGGCGAGGAGCAGCCTGATACTCAATATCCCGCGAAACGCATCATTTTTATATAAAAAATTACCTTTTTTGTATTTGTAACATCTTATAAGTTGTTACCAAGACTAAAAAAATTTTAATTTATAATAAATATATAAAGAATTGATAGTACTTACTTCGTATAATAATTCATCATGTAATTGTAAAACTAAATAACCACCTCTTTGTTGTAAATTGCTTCGTAGTTTGCGAGTGATATGCACCTCTGGAAATATTATAGCCGAATCCGGAAAGTAACATTTTATCTTGTCTTCTATACTTATCATGGCTTTTTTAACTATATCTGCGGCGGAACCTTGTACTTTTGTATTTACACTTTGTCGTTCTGCTTGTGCTACAATTCATCAGATATATTTACTAAATCATAATTTACTAAATCATAAAATGCAAACAATATCAATATATGATAATCAATATTCACCTCTAACAGATGATTTTGTACTACTTAAATCCGGAAATTGTCTGCGTCTTCCAAGTAACGTTGTCACATATCCATCACGATGTGCTTCTTCTAATACATCGTTTAACCATTTATATATGCCAGGATATGCACTCATAAAAGACTCTAAAAATTCTTGAGCTTCAGGTTCACTTACACATAAATTTTCGGCCAATGATTTCACCCCCATGCCATAAATCATACCGTAACATAATTGTTTGGTACGCTGACGCATTTCACTGGTTACCTAGATATTCGGGTAATTAATATAATTAATAAATAAATGATATGTATAGTATTTAAAGGTAGCTGAATCATAAATAGTACAATACTGAATGAATGTATATAGATTTTTGTGATATATTTATTATTATATCAGTGGATACCTGTTCTTCTGCTACATTATTCCATTTAGCAGCAATATTTTTAAAAATGTCACCCGGCTGTTTCATGATTTTGCATAATACCGAATCTTGTGAAAAATGAGTCAAGAGGCGTAATTCAAGTTGACAATAGTCAGCGGATAGCATTATGTTGCCTAGAGCTGGTACAAATGCCATCCTTACACTCACAACAAGATTATTGTCTGCAAAACTAAAATCTTTTGGCACATTTTGCAAATTTGGTTCGTGCATCGAGACTCTTCCCGTCACTGTGCAAGTAATACAATTACCACGAACACGAGAGTCTCTTTGGCCCAGATTAAGTAATGGATAAATCATCTGTAGGCAGAAACATCCGATAAAATATAATTTTATTAAATTTTTCTTTCTGTTATATCTTTTTTTATAATATTTTCTATTATATCTTAAATTTTTTTAAATAGAAAAGCATTAATCAAGAAATACAAGAAAAATCCTTGCATTAAAAAAAAATATATAATAGGATAAGAAAAAAGTATTTATTATAATATAGCAATATATAAAATCACATACATGCATATTACAAAAATCAAATAAATAAATACTTATAGTATAATTACTTTTGTTCTTGTTGCATTTAATTTTCGCCAGGAAATCACCAAGGTCGATATCGGATTATCACATTTTTCCAAAACAGTTTTGCTTGTACTGATTTTTTTATCTTTATATAATCCTAATATCTGTGACATATATGTTATAATATATATGTTACAGTTACATATTAAAATTATATAAAAATGTATAATATGTTACATACAGGGTGAAATAAAAGTATTGGAATTCTTATCTCGGAAAATATGTTTTACAGAAAAGTGCTTTAGACAAAAGTTGTAAAAAGATCTTTTTATTGGACTTATCAATTTGACTTTGGATGGTCAGATTAAGGTCACATTGATTTTTTTAAAATGGAAACCCTCATTTTTCTCATTACATGTTTTTGTAATTTATCTCGAGAATTTTTCAAAATACTATAACAAAATATTTTTTATATTAAAAATGAAAATAAAAGGAACAACTTTCAAACATCTTGATATACAATCAAGATTATGATCCTTAATAACATTTAATCATCACCAGTTGGACATTATAAATAATTAATGCCGGCGGTACTGTAACTTTCAAATATAACTCAAAAAGTAGTTAATGGAAAAATATTTTGTTAAAGTATTTTGAAAAGCTTTCGAGATAAGCTATAAGAATGTGCAAATGGGGCTTTTCATTAAAAAAAATAGATTTTGATCTGACTTTGATGCCACCCAAGGTCAAATTGATAAAATCAAACTGATAAACAGTAAAAAGATCTTTCTAATCCTACAACTTTTGTCTGAAACACTTTTCTGTAAAACATATATTTTCCGAAAGATATTCAACAGTTACAATATTTCTGTCTCACTCTATGTATATACAATATATATATATATATATATATATATATATATATATAATATATATACACAATATATATAATATATATAAAATTTTACTTTACGAACCTGACCGACTTCTTTGGATGATGAAAAATTAAATTTTCTACCTGCTAAATTATAAGCTTTTGTTTCTAAAGATTGCATTTCATTTGACACAACTGATGATAACTCTTGCAAAGATTTTAGATTCACGCCAATGCCTGATAATTCCATCCAAGCTAAAGTTGTCATAATTCTCATTTCTACTTCTGAAAATGGATATTATAATAGATGTTATAAAAGAGATAATATATATTTATGTATAGAGATATTTCTATTATACCTCTAAATGTATAAAGTAGAGCAGGATTAAGTTCTTCTAATTTATTCATAATATTATCCATCATATGCCATGTAAGCACAGCTTCTGCTGCTGATCTAAACTCGCCTGGTAAAGAATTTCGTGCATCCATCCCGGGACCGGCATAGTAACAAGATTTTATACGTTTCATTATAACATTCCCTTGTTGAAAGTATTGCAGTACCTATTTAAAATTTGATGTATTGCAATTTTAATATGCATCACACAATAATAATTCACACAGCATTAATAATCTTTTTTAAGTTGACATTTATTTAATAATATATTCATATTACTAAGCTTAATCCTTAAATTTCGCACAATAAGGTGTAATTGAAATTTTACCATTTCATTGAAATTTCTTTCGGAATCATTAGTATATAACCAATGCCCAATTACGGGATCAAGAAATCTACATTTGGCGATGATTCCACAACATTGATACAGAAGTTTGTATATATCTTTTGTCGCGAAACATTTCATGTACAAAGTTGTATCGTAAAATAGATCTTTTAACAGAGCCATTTGTTCCTTTCCAGAGACTTTAGATTCTGTAGAACAATTGTAATATTTATATTCAAATTTAAGTAATAGATAATTTACCATTAAAAAGCATTAACTAAAAATCTAATCATCCTAACATATCTGTTACCTTGTGAATTACTGAAGGAGATATAATATGCAATATTACTCTCCCAGGATATTGCGACACCGCGGATTTCTTTATTTCCATGCGAATAATTCCCAGACCTTCTGGACTTTCGTTTTCCTTCTGCATTGGAAGTACAAATCTTCGAGCCTATATTAGTCGTATTATCTATATATAAGTCACAATGTAAGGCTAACGCGATATTTCGCTTTTTTAATATTTCGCGTTTGAATAGATTAAAAGTCGCTCTATTGTTTGCAACTTTCACAATATTCAATGTACTCCACTCTATCGTTTCGTTCAACAAATTCTTTTTGTTATCAGGTAATACATTTTCTATCTTCAATTTCACATTTTTATCTAAATTATTTGATTGTGTCTCATATTGCTCTGTCTTAAGAATTGATCTCGTCAAATTATTTGCCGTCTCATCTTCGGAATTGTATATAACACTATCAATACTCGCAGATGGATTTTGTGCCGGAATTTCTTTCAACTTTGATGTCATTTCCTGTTGTTCTTCTTTTATTTTATCATTAACCTTGTCATCTGATATTTCTTTTGTAGAAGAATTTATTAGACAATTATTTGTTTCTGTTAATATATCCTCATCAGCAAGTTTTTGAGAACGCAGCTTACGTATTTTTTTTAACGTCGTCCTTGTATGGCTTTTATTATTACTGAAAGGAGATTCGAAATGCTGCGAACCAACGATAAAGTCATCTGAATCAGATTTATTTGAATCCGCGGACGTCTTTCGTTCCTTTCTGAAAACGATTATATTTGCCACAGGAGAATCTATCTCCGCTTCTCTTGACAGTTTAGATTTTCGTAGCACTTTCTTCTTAACTGTGGCAGTACGTTTTTTAATATCCGTTTTAATAGTATTTTCCTTATTGCTTTGTGTGCAAGTTTTCGTATTTTTTAATGCAAGAGATATATTTGTATTTACAATATTTTTAATTTTGGAATTAGATATGTTCTTCTTGGATTGGATTATATTTTGATCTTGAGCTATCTGTTTCAGCAATCCTTCACAATTAATCCACGAATCATCACCCCATGACAATATGCTGTTTTTGGATTGTAAATTAGCTGCACCTATACTTTTCGCATTATTTTTGTCACACAATTGCACATTACCAGTATTTGGACTTGTAGATTGCTCTTTTTGCAATGCATTCGTGACGTCCAATTCACTCACGAATGCTTTAGAATCTAATCCCGTCAAATGCGTGATATCCATGACATTTTGCTCAAGAATATCGCACATTTGGGTATCAAGATTCAAACTGTCATCGAATAGACTAGGACTCCTTGAATAAGATGGTTTAACATCCTTGCTTATAATAGATGTACTTTTATCTTTGTTTATCAAATTTTCATCATTATTTTTCTCATTTATGCTGAAAATTTTTAACTTTTTGTTGGGTATATCGTTAGTAATAAAGTTGAGTTGTTCTGAATTTTTGCTGTTTCTTTTTATCTTAGTGCTGCTATCAATCACGGAAAAAATTATTTTTTTTTTAGGAATATGTAATTGTTCGTCGTTTGCTATTATGTCAAGACTACTTAAGTCAAGAAAAGACGAATTTCTATTGTCTTCTGAGATTTTAGGTAACAAATTAGCTTCATTTAAATGTTGACTGTTCGATTCAATTACTTCATTCTTGTCGGAAATATTGGTTTCACTTTCTTTACATATGTCAAGTTTCGGATTATTTTCCTTTTGATTTTCGTTACTTACGGGCGATTTTATATGTAATGAATTTTCTATAATGGATGTTCTCATTTTTGGAGAGTTCTTTACATCCAAATTCTGGATTTTTTCTTTTATGTCAGACATATCTTCAACATTTTTGGCACATGTATTTACTTGTAGAAATTGCTCATTTTGTTCCCATGGCATCTGCTCCAGCCCCAATTCGTTCTATAAATAATCAATGTTTTATTTCAATAAATGCGAGAGAGAAAGAGAGAGAGAGAAAAAGAGAAATCGATATTTATTTATTGCTCTGGTACAAAATCTCCTTAAGCTCAACTTTCACAAATCTACACAATAAATATTTTGCAAAAGAACATTTTTTAGAGAGAAGCAAAATCTGTGTGTAAATACTGGGTGAGTTTAAGTATTACATGAGTCATTGTATAAAAGTGAGTATGTGTTAGTGAATACAAAAAAATAAAAATAACAATAATCAAACATAAGAATAAATAAAAAAAAAACAATAATTTAACATAAAAGCAAATATAAGAAATACAATAAAAATAAATATAATACAATAAGAATAAATAATAATTAAACACTGGATTTAGATTACAAAATTAACAATAATTAAGAGAGAGAGAGAGAGAGAGAGAGAGAGGAACATATTTTATTTATAAAATTTAAAAATTATATCAACCTGAATTAACATCCGCGCCTCTTGAATCAATAAAATTGCAGCTTGTTGAGGTGTAAGACCATCTCTTCCAGTGACAAATACTGTTCTCATTTTATTTCTCTTTTCCACATCAAATGCATACTCTCCTTCGCATTCTTTTTCGCTAAAATGTACGTAAAAATTATTTAAATATCAGTCTAAGCGTATGGTTTACATCCATGCTAGATTTAATGCTAAATGTATACATAATCTTAAAAACCCAGTACATTACGTGCGCATTTCTACATGCAAAATAAAAATATTTATTTTCTTAAACACATACAATTACACATCTATACATCCAAACTTATATTATATTTATATATATTTATATTTATATATACAAAAAGATAATTAATTTATATATAAAAGGTACGAATTAATAAAATTCATACCTTTCAAAAGGGAGTGCATTGTAAAGCGCGCGTTCAACGTTAAGCTCATTAGCAATAGCTAAGTCTGCTACGGTTTCTATTCCTTGTTTATATAAGCTTCTTGCTCGCAAGCCATTTAACATTGGCAACCGCAACAAATCTAATAATTCTCTGCAGACGCCGAACTGCAATCTCGCTTGAAATTGGCTCACTAATAATTCCATGCAATCCCAACCTAATTGCTTGCAAAATTGTGTGACCATACCTAAGATAAGATTGATGCTATAGAAAATTTGCCAGAATAATAAATTTATCATTATTAATTCTTTGTCGCTTTACCCGCGTATGTGGCAGCAGATTGTTGTAAGGTTTGTAATACTCCGCGACAACACCCATATTTTTTACAAACTGCATAAAGTGGCACTTCTTTAACCAAATCATGTAGCGCCAGTGCGCTATAGAATCTTCTATGTATATTCAACTGTGATACGAAATACTCACATTAACAATTCTTAAACTAATATGAATATAAATTTTAATTCTTCATGTTTTCCATATTTAAACAAACATTCAATTACCGATTTCCCAGATTTTACAATTCCTCTAATAGCTGATAACACAAAACGCTCTTCTACTCCGACGAGCTTTCCAACTCTGCGCTCGCTTTCAGATATGGTGTTCCACAATTCATGAAACGTCATCCAATCGACAGTTCCAATTTGACATCCGGACGAGAGTGGAGTAACCAAATAAATCACATGCAATTCAGTGTCCAAAACAAAACATCTTCGTGCTTTCTGTAGTTCTTCAAATAGAAACAATCCTTCTCTAGGAGGTACAGACGCGGCCAAACATGCTTTTCCAAGCGGCGTTGCCACCCACCTAGATTCTCGCTCTGTAGTTTGTAATCTGTGCAAATAGTAAAATTATACATATAAATTAATTTTAATGTTTTAAGAATTATGTAATTCTATGAAATATAATAGTTTCAATTATACTTACAGTTCAATTATACTTACAATAAAAATTCATTATCTAATAAAAATTTTATCGCTTCATTAGAAAATGTTTGCACATCAGATTGTTCATTCAAGCTTAACAAAGTACAGTTAATATACAGCTCTAAATCTTTGTACGTGTATAAAACTTCACTAGCCACTGCTTCTAAAAGCGCCCTTATTAATAACGAGGAATCATTGAGACAAGATTCAATTGGATCCAAAGCAGCAGAGAGCAATGATGCAGCTGCATTACGTTCGTTCGGTTTACATATTAATATACTTTCTCCTAAACATATAAAATTTCGTTAGCATTGTATTTATAATGTTAATAAATAATAATGTTTCATATAACTTTTTAGTCTTAATTTAATTTACAAGCAATCAAAATAATTATAATTACTTATTAATTAATATAATTTTTATTATTTTCAAGTATTATTTCTTTCATACATACTTTTCTTAGAAAGACTGAAAGAGACTAACAATATGATTCGAATTTAGACTAATAAGAATAAATCTAAATACGAGAAATTCCTATATTTGATCAAAGCGAATCTTAGACATTGAAAGATATCTCTCAACGTGATACAATCAAGATGATGACTACGTTATATCGTATATTCATTATATATTTCAATGTTTCTCACCTGCACTATCTTTCCCCATGCGACCAGCACGTCCTATCATTTGTTTATAAGTTAAAGTATTTAACGGACTGCCACCAAATAAAGGTGATCTTATGATTACTCTTCGTGCGGGTAAGTTTACTCCACTACTTAATGTTGATGTTGCTATAAGAACTCTCAAGGATCCCGTTCTAGAATAACAATGTCAAGTTTAAAAATACATAAGATAAAAGAAAATTAAATAAAAACATGATTATCACCTAAAAGATCCTTCTATGATATCACGCTCGTCCATCGTAAGTCCAGCATGATGAAATGCAGTGCCGAACGAAATCGTGTTCTTTAAAATATTATCTAAACCACTTGGACTGCGTTTTAATTGTTCCAGAGTTTCTTGGATTAATGTGGAATCTATTTCTTTCTTTAACATCTCACCAAACTTTGTATCTCCACAACCTAACAACAGATTAAAATAAATTTAAGAAATAAAGATTTTTTTTAATTGCATCTTATATTTGTCGTATTTAAAATAAAACAAATATATATTACTGTAGTTTATAACAAAAAGCATGAGAAATAAAATCATAGAAAAATATAGTGAAATGTTAATAAGAATAAATCTATATTTATTCAAATTTAATCTGAAGATAATTGAAGCAGACCTAGTTTGAAGAAAGCTGTAGCAATTTGTTCTGCTAATTTCTCACACCATTTCTTTGTGGGACAGAAAATCAACACGCTATGACCGGCGCTTATTGTCTCGATACAAAGCTGTAGAATATTATCTACATCTATTCCTAATTCTTGTACCTCTATTAATTTTCTGACGAGATTCAATTTGTTGTCATATATATTTGCTCCTATCTATAAGTAGAATTTTATCTTGAATAATACAATATTAAATCTCTCTAAAATATCTGAAGTAAAATACAATCAAATAATTTTAAAAAAATCAAATAATTTAAAAAATATAAAAATACAAATAATTTTCAAATTTTGTATTTTACCTTACAATATTCATTTAAAGGTATGGGCCGAAATTCAGTCTTGTATAGTTCCGCATTTAACCATTTGGCTAACAGAGTTAAGTTTGGCAGTGTGGCCGACATACCTATCAGTTGTATATTGACATCATTATTGCTAAAACATTAAATTATAAAACTTTCAGTTGTTGTAAATTGCAATTCAATTATATTAGTGAACTTACTGAATAGTCATGTATTTCAACTTTGTCAGAAGCAATTCTAAGAGGTAGCCACGATTAGGATCACCGAGTAGATGCAATTCATCTATTATCACAGCTCCTAAGCTACTTAAATCGTTCTCTTCCATTAAACGATTCACCAAAGAATTCGCTTTCTCTATAGTAGCTACTGCAACATCAGTAGTGGCAAATCCTCCAGGTGGGACACTACCTCCCATAAATCCATACACTTTTATTCCAATGTCAGACAGTAAATCCTGAATATCAAATTTATCAATTGCTTATAAAAAAACATTATTTTAATAATACTTATAAAGTATGTGATTTAAGAAGTGTGCACAAAAATTTAATTTCAATATATATCTTACCTGAAAATAATACATCTTTTCTCTAACAACAGAAACAAATGGCAGGATAAAGATCACTTTCTTCTTTTTTTCTAGAACAGTCTTAATTAATAGCATTTCAGCGACAAAAGTTTTTCCTGCAGAGGTAGGTGCGGAATATACAAGATTCTTTCTCTCTTGCATTACTAGATGATTTGACAAACATTCCATTTGCCATGCAAACATTTCTTCTACTCCATGAGCAATATATTTCTAAAAAAATAATAGTTAATTATCTAAAATCATTTGAATCAATTCCATAATATCATACATAGATATAAGAACACTTGTGTGTTATTATATATAAAAGACTATTAAAAATATATTTCTATAAATATAATAAATATAATTATAAAGGAGTTATAAATAATAGTAGTTTCTTTATATAAAAAAAAAATTGTGACGCAATTAGAACTACAAAAATATATATAAATAGCAAATCTTAATTTATCACATAATTTTTAATTTTATTTTTTGACTCTAATAAATAAGTATTTAATAAATAATTCAAAATTAATAAATAGTTATATCAACAATATATTACAAGAATGTGATTTCTAAAATTTAAGAAAAGATAAAATGAAGAATATATATCTTATATCTTATAATCTATTATATGTATATATATATATATATATATATAAATACTTGTAGAATATTTGGCGGCAAACCCCACGATGCTAATTTACATCGATCCTGAGTGCCAATAGGTGGAGACAAAATAATAAATTCCGAATTTTCTTCATCATATGCAGAATTAACAGCTGATAATCTGGTGACATCACTACTACTTGTTGCTTTTTGTGTGTTATTAGAAGACTTATTTTTATAAAAACCCTGAGTATTAAATTTTTCGCATTTCTTTGTACCGTTAGTTATGTCAAGGCGATGTTTCTCCTTCAAATTGGTATCAACATTTTCGTTGTTTGTTCTATGAGGACTCCGTTTTTTTTGGGACAGTAAGCTGTTTCCTTTCGAAGCACTGAAGGCCGGAGATAAATTCCTTCTGCTGTTGGCTTCGGAAAATAAAATACTATCCTCAAAATACTTCACAGGATCGAACATCTTCTTTTCTTTTTTTCTTTTTGAATCAGAATCAGCCGACTTTAATTTATCCACATTGTTCTGCGTGTTCGCGAATTCTGACAGCAGCGAATTTGACTTGAAATATTCACCAAGATCACTAATATTTTCTTCCTGTAATTCTTGGATTTCTTCAGTTTGCTTTTGTAAAATTTGATGCTTTTTTTCAATGTTTATGCAAGCAAGTAAAGTGTCATCGCCGAAAGACTGCATAATTCCTTCGTTCTGCAAGTCCCCCGGCGGATAACTGAGGCGATTTAAATCATTCTGAGAACAGTAGTGCCAAGCGAATGTTGCTATCAGTCCAATCTACGTCAATCGAGAAATCCCTATAAGTTTGCGCGTTCACATGTTCCTATCACAATTCCTAAACTACGATCCATTTAATGCTACGAATATCGAAGTATTTTTTGATTGGTCAATTATTAAAATTCTTTCTTCTGATT
>Ga0157364_1007873_pt1:0-10000 | contig 11038 bp, 5 predicted proteins | sample AttsexASBM2_FD_111476 | JGI IMG/M metagenome (GOLD analysis project Ga0157364, IMG submission 111476) | Fungus gardens microbial communities from leaf cutter ant in Ribeirão Preto, State of São Paulo, Brazil - Atta sexdens ASBM2 | ecosystem: Host-associated > Fungi > Mycelium >... | reverse complement strand
GTCTTTTAAAGTGGAACAAAATTTATCATATTGTTGAATAACTTTAACCATAAAAAAATATTGAGATCTTTATTTTACTCTAAGTATAACGGCATCTTGATCAATTAAAGAAGCGTGACGAGCATACAAAATATATCTACAAAATATATATCTTAAGCGAGGGTGCGAAAATGTTTTTGGAGCAAGGTCGAAGAAGCTAATGCGTCACCTGTACGATTTCTTTTCTACCTGATGTGTTAACAAAAATGACCTTATTCACGACTGTCCCGTAAATTAAACTAGTCATAAAAAATGTCACGCAATTTAAATGAATCTAACGGTAACGCGTCTCGTTCTTTTCGTATTTGAAGGTTGTTTGTTAACTTGAGTTGCTGACTTCAAGTTGATGTGAATTTCTGATTTCTGTTGTTGCTTTTAAAATTATAAAAAGTATTTATTTAAAAATTTCAAAATTTTATCTTGCAACTTAAATAATATTTGATAATATTTAAGAAACTATTTTCTTTTCGTATATCTAACGTTAAGAAATGTAAAATAATAATTTAAGTTTATTTAAATTATTAAAAAGATATATCTGAATATTTTGGAAGAAATTGATAACTTAGACTTATTTAAGTAAAATTTTAAACTATAAAGATTCTATTTAGAATAAAAGAGATTTAGATGTATTTGAATACACATTTTTTATTACAGGATTTAATTAGTATGAGAGAAGAATTATATGTTTTTTTGAATTTTACTACAATTTAACTTCAAAGTGTTTGATAAAGAAAATATGCTGACATTAAATTTGTCAATAATTTTGCTTCACGCAGAAGTAAAAATCGCATCAAATAGATATATATTATTTTTAATATCTATGCTTTTAAAAATCTTGTTACGACATTCTTTAGACACTTGAATATATGTATCGTAATTGAACACTGGTTACAGGAAATATATACAATATTATAAGATTATTTCTGCTTCAATTAGATAATTGCGAATTATCTCCCCCTTATTTCTAGAACGTGCAAGCCTCGTGCTTATCTGTTTCATGAAACTACATTCCGCTGTTTACTTAGATTCAGCTTTGCTGAGTGACGAATAATAGTTGACTAATGTCGCTCATTCTCATTCTTGCTTTACTCTCATCCTTGGCTATTAAGATTAATTGGAACTATTCCTGGAAGATAAACAAGTTCGCGCTTCAGTAATAAGATGATGGTTGTAAGATCACGGCCAATCCCGACTAATGATCTTGTAATTGGTAAATACTATATGATGAACCGCGCGTAACTTGTATGACTAGTTCAAAGTAGATAACTGATCAAACAAAAAGCTTAATTATAATAAGCAAAATCTTTTCTTTTTTAATGCAATCTAGAATAATTTTTTTCAATTAATGGTTGAATGTATCAGTGTTTTCTTTTTCTCTTTTTTGTTTTCCCTTTTTTGTCTTTCTTTTTTCTCTTTCTTTTTCTCTCGTTCTCTTGATTTGATATTTCTAAAGATATTAAATTTCTTGGTTAAATTCTGACCTTAAGTATTTGAGTTATAATTAGTATTTTAAAATTTAATTAAAAATAAATGTTTTATCTATTAATAATGAGTATACATTTAGATGAATGACATAATATGCATCAATAATCTAAACTATATAAACGACAATTTATTGCAGTTAGCATGTATAAATTCCACTTCAATCAAGTAGCACAATATAAAGAACTCCTCACTTGCGGTGCAAAACAATGGTTATGTAGAATAATGATTGTGTCATTACTCGTTGCTGATGGTCACTGATTTATAAGTTCAACTTCAGACGGACAATATTTTTGTTTTAATGCTTCTTTTGGACGAAAGTACGTGCGCAGACTGCTGAATGGGCGTGAGGTGGACATAGGTGGCTGATGATGTCACTTCTTTAGCAGGCAAAAGAGAGAAAGAGAGAGACAGATCCGTGCGACGTACCGGACATCGACTACACGGTGCCTAGTTTAAGTTGGGTTGTCGTGATGGCACACAGAGATTACACGATACACCGTGGAATATACTTAAGGTATTGCCAACAACTCCTAGATACATCAGGCTTGTCGGATTGCTCCTTAACCCACGAATTGTATCGCCGTTTTGTCTGATATAAATAATCAATTCGCAATCAGTTAAGCAATATTTGGATAACAATCTATAAAAATATATTAATATAGCAATAATATTAATATAGCAAATAATATTATTAAGTTCGATATATTTGAGATAGCTGTAGATTTGTACTATGCATAAGAGAATAAATTCAAAATATTCAACTTTTCTAATTAATAAATTGTGGAGATAAAACAACTATTTGTTTAAAACTTAATGATGGAACACTATTATGATGGTACTACACTAGGTATCCCAACATATGTTAGACTCATTATAAACTTACATGCTTATGTACCTACGATATCTACGTATTTTAAAAGTCGAATTAAGTAACGCCACGCTGCAGCTAATTATAATTATTTCATTGATAGCACTTGACTCAGACAAGGAAAAGAAGTGCACAACGAGCTTTTACCGTACTTCTGATGCATGAAATACTGCCGGATATATATGTGGAAACTTATTTTACATATTCCTTTGCTATGTATCATTACACACATGCCTACACGTTTGCGGGTGTGCATGAACGGAGCACAGTGTCTGATTAACATGAAAAGCCTGAAACACCTGTGCCTTATAATTATTCACTCCTTCGGTTTGCGACGCTTGAAATCACTTGATAAATATCTTTTTTTTTATACATAAACATATAATATCATTGAATGGTATAGAATGATATACAAGTATAAACAAATAAATATACTGTATATTTTTTTTACTATTATATATTATTATTATTATAGTATAGAGATAATTTCTCTGTACAGTGTTATTAGTGATCTTATTTCTGTACATCTATTTCTATGATTATAAATTTATCTTTTTAATAAAGATTGTAGACCTATCAGATTTTACAAATTTGTAAGGATAAATTAGAAATTTATAAAATATAATTCCATATAAATATCGGTTTATTGCATTTACATGCACTTCCCAAGTCTTCTGGTAATCATTTATAACCCGGTGATATTGTATCTAGAATGACTTGGAAACAGTCTGCTAATTATTAGATTGTATACTGATATATCAATGTGATGAGAATCACATTGATATATTACTATACAATCATGAATTATGGATTGTGCGAATGCAATACATACGAAGTACTGGATTGCATAATTTTTAGATTGAACTGTATGTTATAACAGAATTTCTTGTTTTAAACCAGTGAAGTATGTTGCATTATAAATATCTTTACAATAGTTACGATTTAATATATTCTTCATTTTTTATAAAAATCACTTTCTTCTGTAAAATTTAATTGCAAATACAATATTTAGGTTGTAGCATTTATAAAATTCTACTTTAAATTAATTAAAAAAAAAAAGATTTACTATCTATGTACACTTTCAAAATTAGAATTTCTGAATAGCTTTTTATTTTTTTAAATTTTACTTCTAATTTATTAAAAAAATGTTTTGATGTATGTATTAAGAAAAAAATTGATTTTAAATTGACGAAAAATAGCAAATCGATAAATCAAGAATATTTGTATTCTTCACAAATATGTTATTATTTTTATAGAATATAATTTCAAAAAAGCAAGTTTTTATTGTGTAGTATAAAAGAACGTTTGTGAACCGTTCTACAAACAGGTACCGCTGGTACAATAATTACTCCGCTACTCGATTGCGTATTACCTGCGGTGACCATGATAAAAGGAGAAACTGGTTTGAAGACTACGTATGCGATAGAGCCGTTAACGATAAATCGAAATGTGTGGATTCAGAGGTAAGAGACACAGTTCGCTGCCTATATGTATCTCACGTGCACATGTGTACGCATATGTGTATATGGTATACCAATGTCGTTTTTCTCATGGTAACTATCTTGCTTTGTTCGTATCATTCGCATTTACATATCCCTATTTCACTCTTTCAAATCGGCTTAATTAAGCGTTTAAGAAATGAAACTTGCTTTATTATCTTTATCTTCTTTGTCATTCTTCTTTAAAATGCATATTGTTATAGCCCAATTGTGCTGTTAACTTTTAATTTATTCTTTGAAAAAATGAGATTTAACAAAAATTGTATATCTGCAATAATAATATGTCTTTTTGTAATAATCTTGATCACATAAATCAATTCTTGAATTAAAAAAAAATATTTTAATAAAAGAAGTAACTAAGCACTCGCATAGAAATATTATATGAGGTGATCAGGAATGAGTCTAGAACATAAAGTACTATTCGATCGTCACATAAAGTACGATAGATCTGATAATTCACATAAAATTATGCATGAATGCACTGATCAATAATTATATTAATGTAGTAATAATAATTAAAAGCTATTTTATCTCATCGCATTTCTATCCTGTACATACATTTATGTCCATAAATATTTATGGAGGTTCTTTATATGCAATTTTCAAGTGATGTTTTAATTACAAAATTAATTAATAAAAATAAATAAATAAAAAATGTCATGTCAAATATAAGTGCACTCTTTGAACAGAAAGCTGTTGTACGAAATTAAAAAACGACACACACAAGTGGTACTATCTGTCATAAAAAAAAAATCTAACTAGTATCTTTTTTGTATCATTTATATAAAAAATTTGATATATTCAACAATAATTGGTGCTAATAATCCCATAAAAATAGTTTAACTTTATATTCAATCCAAATGATGTACGTTCTCGAATTCTTACTCAAGAATAATTTTTTTTAATATAACAGTTTTTTTTTTCAATTTTTATAATATAATAATTAAAAAATAATTAACATAAAAAGTTTGGCGCTGCTAGAACAAATGTATTACATCCATAAACATATTTATATTAAGATTTTTTTTTCAAAATTCACTGCTAAAATTAAAAATCTAAAGTTTACATTACGTGCACTATACATTTTTAATACTGGCAATGAATTTTGGAAACATAGCCTAAGAGCAATGTCAAATTTTTAAGTTAAATATTTTTAAATCTTAGATAAAAGATTATAATTGAGCGTTAGTTGTTAGTACCAAATCTTTTACATAAATGATATATTAAAGTGCGTAGTGATAATTTTATTTTTTTTAATAAAAAATATTATATTTGAATTTTATTTTTTAATTTGATAGAACAATTTTTTATTCGAGAAGCGCGCCTATACTTGACAATCTATTTTTACTTTTTTTTGAAAAGGTAATTTTGTAATTAAAAAATAGAAATATGCATTTTTTTATTTATCATTTTTTATAATGCAATGCATTTCGGAATTAAAGAATGTATTTGTGTCCTTTACATTATTGAAAGTACGAACGTTCTTCGAATTCCTAATTTGTTTAGAAAATGTTTATGAAAAAATTAAGAAAGTCAAGGAATTATTAGGAATATATATTATTACTATATACCATTTAAAAAGGAGAAGAACGTAGGTGAACAAGAAGGATACATGGGAGTAGTAGTGCAAGTGTAAAGCGAATTCGACCATGCGATCAGTAGATGAGCGAGAGGATCAAGGGGAAGTGGTCATCGCGCTAAAGCTTCGTGCTGACCTATTCCTTTCTGTGCCTCCACAGTATGTTATGGTTTCTTGGCAAGGTTCTTTGCTTTAGTTTCCGTGGTCCTAGATTGGTTCGTTTGTTTCTTCAAAACTAAAACACGCTACCGCTTTTTCATAGAAAAACCATGAAAAAATTCATGGTGCGAATGAACGTTTCGCGTTCGAGATTGTGGCTAGTCGGTCTTAGCAGTGGTGTCGACAATAGTGTTTCTTAATGCCGTTGGTATCTGTATGTGTATGTGTGAATAGGAGTGTGGCAGAACATCGAGATTGTAAAGAGGAACGGTGAGGGCACCGGAAAGCGGAGGGGGGACTTGTGTCGTTATGGCACAATGGGACCACTACTGCAACGCTGTAAGTATTCCAAGCTTACGGACTGATCTCTTCTTACTCTTTCTCTCTTTCGTTCTTTCTTCTTCTCCCTTTTCCTCCTATTCGTATTTTCGTAGCATTTATATCTCTCGTGCTTTCATTCTTGCGAAATTTTCGTTACGCTCTCAAAGCAAGGAGAGCTTTGCAAGACTGGGCTTTGCTCAGCCAGTGACGATGCAGCGCTTACAGGGTATTTGTAGGATTAAGAATTTTCATAGGACAAGGCGCTAGACCAAAGTACGATGGCGCTAACGAAGATTTCGGGAATCTAAAGGTCGCTGTGTCGACACGGAGTATATCCCATTTTGCAGACACAGCACAATTTCAGCGTTACATTCAAGTGATAACGTCAATAAATTTTGGGATACCAGTTTACAGCTGACAGATTTATTACGCTACCGGCAAAGTATATAACGCGAACGAAAATGCATTGCAAAATCCTTGCAAAAATAATGCGGCACGCAAAATTGTACGTATAATAGATATATGAGCTACATTTCCGTTGTATTGTATAAATAATCACGCAGTCCAATCAAATCACAAGTACAACCGTTGACAGATGTTGAATTCTAGCATAATTAATTGTAAAATCTTAAAAGAATCATCTAATATAAAATTAAATGCTGCACAAAAGTTAAAATACGAAATTCTGAAAATTTCGTATAAATATATTTGTATTTATTTTTAATTCAAAAGCAGCGATTGCGTGATAACAGATATAAATTGTAAAAATCGGATATACTCGGTCCAGTACTGGATTTACAGTATTGGGGCGCTGCCGTGAACTTAGGGGAATCTAGAAAGACGGACCAACCGGTTAGCGACTTTGGCGGCCGCCATCTTCCCCTCTCATTCGTCTCTTTCGCCTCGCGTGAGAACCTGCTCACTATATGCCCACCTTCCTACTCTCCGAGACTACTCTTCACGTGAGTCCCGCTTATGAGATTTTTTTTCTTTTCGTCTTTCCCTGAACGCGGCGCGTTGAGAGGGGGGACGGCCTACTCCTAGCCGAAAATACTTCTCCTCTTCGTTGGCCGTGCATTGGACGTGCCATGACGACGAGGTGGGGTCATGGGTCTCGCCATCGTTCCTCGATGCTATGGAATGGGCTGTCGTCCCTTTTTCTTTTTCTTTATGACACTCTCCTGCACGATATTTATTCTGGTTTTCACATATATTTCGTTGTTTCTTGAGCATTAATTTCCTATTGTCCTTCGTTTCTGTACGTAAATCGTTGTCTGCTAAAAGTTACCAGATTTACATGGCGGGCAATGTTTCAGTATAAATGGCCTATAAGCTTGCAGGATTATTCATGATCTTTCAAGTTGATGTAAATAACTTAACTTACGAACTAAAGTGTTTAACGGGATTTACCGGGCGAAAAAGGAGATGTGTGCGATTTTTACACTTTTCGAGCCGTCATACTATACATTCTATCTACATTAATAACACGTGTCGCCGGTTTTAATATTTTGTTTTAATACATTCCTCTCTCGAGTAATGAAATATTCATTACAGAATTTCGTCCACCGTAACTGGTTCGTACGCGCAAACTAATATACTGGACACGAATAAAGTTGCACAAGACGACTTGCGTAAAATTATCACGAATTTTTACCATGAAGTAAATTTTATTTTCTACTAAATTTTTTATTAATTTGTTGTTATATTTTTTTTTTCGTATCTTCTCTGAAGAAATTCATTTGCTATAATTGTGTCATGTTTGTCGCACAATTATATAATGGATCAAGAGGCAAATCATGAGACGCATAAATCAGTATCGATGACGAAAGATTCTGGATGTCTAGTCTAGCTAAAGGTTTTCTAGGCTGCGCACTAGCTCACTTCGCAATATATATATTATCACGACTTGAAACACAGACATTTGCGTAAGAATTCTCTGAAACCGGTGGAACAGGAACGAGCGCATTGAATATCGTGATTAAAATTTTATAAAATGGTAACCTTGCGAACCACATTAGTACAGTATATATTAGAAGCGTTCTTATGTTTTAATCGAGTGATTTATGACATATTTATAAAATTAAAAAATAAAAAAAACCCAGTTGAATATTTATAAAGATAGTTGTAATATAGCGCCATATTCTTGCTAAAATTGCCGCATCAATTATTTATTTACGAAGAATTAGCACAACTAATCAAGAAACTTCTTAAACATATATTTCAAGTATTAATCTATCAATGCTGCATTATTATACTATGATAAAATCCTTATTAAAATCTGCTACTTATATTAGATTTATCTCGAACGAATTTTAAAAAGAATATAATTGATCAGAGGAGATTCTCCTCTTAAGATTGTTTCTTATCATTCAGCAATCGCACGCGGAAGTACGCGCAAGAATGGTGAACGGGGTGCAAATGACAACCACCGAGCGCTGTGAACGTGCCCTAAGGCTGCGCGCTCGCGCGCGCCTCCACTTTTCTACAGTGGAAGGCATGGAAAGGATGGCGTGACGAGACTGCAAAGTAAAAGGAACCAGGCATAGTCACCCGCGCAAGAGGGTGACATGCTGCCGAGCCGGTTACGGGCTGCGTCGGTCTGACCGACCGCCGCGCCGAGGCAGGTGAACATAACCCACCACTAACAGAGATCCGACACACCGTTCCGCGTCGCGCGATATAGGCGGCAGTTGCATTGCCTGTATACCGTACGCTCATACGCTTATACGCTTATACGGCATAAGTACATGTGTGCCATTCGCCTGTAATGCCAATGCATCGTCTTGCAACTGATATCCATCTTTCTATGTTCTTTTTTTCGAATTTTACTACTTTATCTATGAATAACTGCAGGTAATAATTAATTAGACATGAATAATGTATCATTACGCATTATTATTAAACGGAGGAAGGAAATATTTTCCTTTAGAATTAAGCGTGAAAATACATAAAATTTTGCTATTGCTGGTATGGGTTTATATTATATGTTTCACCATAGGAAAAGATAAATAAGAAAAAAAAAATAAAAATATTAAATTATGAAAATTGAAGTTATGTGAGCAAATTTAATATTTAATTAGGGAAAATGTCATAAAAATTATTATTTAAACTTAAGTTTTTTAAATGCAGTAAAAGACCGATACTGATACAACAGTATTGCCACGATGCAGAGCTCGCTCTGTGATATATGAATCTTCGTGGAGCTACACGGTAACAAATATTGACTAGAAATGCTATAAAATATTACCATGTCAAGCTATAGTAATAAATGGTTGTCGGTTTGTTAATATTGTAAAATTGTTTTTCGCTTTACACTATCTGCTTAATTATTTACAATAGATGTTTTGAAACTTGTTAAATTAAAATGTTACACGATTATGCATGATATAATCGTATCATACATATTTGTTTTGCATTTTCGACTCAGCATCGCGAATATTCGAATTACTACCTTGTGTATAAGATATACATGAGTAAAGTCTTATCTTTTCCACTTATAGAGTGAAAGGGAAGGGGGAATCACATATTTAGAAATTACGCATTGGAGTATTCACGTCGGAGATGGCGCGCACATATGGGAATGGTGAATACACGCGTACCGGTTTCATAACGAGGATTACTTCATTCTCCTTCGTCCTTCAAAGAGAGTCACTGATTCTTCTAAGATTCGCATGATGCATAGTTTAAAGCGTTAACATTCATACCGCATAACATAAATCTGTACGAACAAACAATCTGGAATAATTTGGATATATTCTCAATTTATCAACCAACTAACTACAACGCATATTTTATGTCAGGCATTGTTATGAAAAATGTTGTGGTAGAAATAACATGAAAACTGGTAGTCTTGTCCATGAAACTGATGCATTCGTTAAACTAGATCACATACTACTGTACAATGAAACGTGTACATATTGCTTATACATATAGGTTTGTGCATTTTTCAGATTTGTGTTTATTTTTATTTGAAAATATACATATATTTTTGTGTGTGTGTGTGTGTGTGTGTGTGTGTGTGTGTGTGTGTGTGTGTGTGTGTGTGTGTGT
>Ga0157364_1007872_pt1 | contig 11038 bp, 8 predicted proteins | sample AttsexASBM2_FD_111476 | JGI IMG/M metagenome (GOLD analysis project Ga0157364, IMG submission 111476) | Fungus gardens microbial communities from leaf cutter ant in Ribeirão Preto, State of São Paulo, Brazil - Atta sexdens ASBM2 | ecosystem: Host-associated > Fungi > Mycelium > Unclassified ... | reverse complement strand
CTTCTTTTTTAATTAAAATTATCTTATACAATCGCACATAATTTATGCTTAATATATATTTTAATTTTTTTATGTATTATATTATTTTCTACTTACATTTTTATACTTGCTTCTTTCAAGAAATTTATCATAGATTAAAAAGAAATGTTTGACTTTTTTGCAGATCGAGGTGTTCAATATCCTGTTTATTCGTGAACAGGAAAAGCGTCACGTAGTGCATTGCATAGATTGTGCGCGTAAGCAATCTCCTTCGTTGGAGGGATTTGTCTGTCTGGAGGAGTATCGTATGCGTGACTTGATGGACGTTTATGACGGATTCACTTTGTATACGCCGTTGGTCACCCCCACTAGCACAACTACCACCACTTCCTCATCATCATCGTCGACGGTATCGACGACATTACAGACACAAACTGGCCAGTCCTCCTGAGATTATATGCAAAACATATATTTGGACTTCCCGAGTACATTACAGCAGTAGTGATCACTACCATCCGGGAAATGCGAATTCTTTCCGGATGGTAGCGATCACTACTGCTAGTGTTAGTCCTTTTGTCAATGCGGGGCGATAAGACATTTCGTACGATAAGCATTATCCATGTACCTGAGAGCTACGCGAAAAGAGGCGGGACCGGCTCCTTAAGGGCTCGTAGGCGACCGTCCGCAAATATATATCGCATGAGATGAGGTAAAAGCATAACAATAATAATTTCTCTCGAAACATACATACACACACATATATATATATATATATATATGTATCTCGACTTTAGGGTAAAATATTTTAAGTAAAAAATATTAGATCGATTTTCTACTGTGCTTGAGTCTAAGAGAGAATGTGTGCTCTGTAAGATATTTGTTTTCCTATGATAATAATATTTTTAGACATGAATTTGTTATGCGTTTACTTTATCCTGTTATATATATGCAAAGCTATGCATATATTAACGACATATATCTAAACCAAATATTGATATAATTTCCTCTAAAAAACATGAAGTTGACATATTAATGGAGAAACTGCGACAAAAGAGCCATTATACTTCTTTAAATAACCAGCGTTGATTGAAACGAAAAGAACATACATAACGATGGCTTTTTGTCACATATTTTTTCTGTCAACATATCAACTGCACGTTAGAGGTTGAAAGTTCTATTTGATGTCGTTAATGTGTACATTATACATATACTTATGTATATTTTTATCCCAATTTGTGTACGGCAGCCTTTTTAGTATGCGCTTTAATCTGCACCCGATCATTGATTGGAATTCGCTATTAGGAATGTTATTATCACGACAGAGCTTCGTGAGCCGATCCCAAGGAAAGAAGAAAGACTAAAGAAGGAAAGGGCAGTCTTTTCGGTGAACATGGAAAACCGATTCGTACTGCTCGCTCGCTCGCTCGTTAGTTAGCCCTGTTTGTACAAATCTAACTTGCTTATCTATAAAAAAAAAATATCACCGTCGGTCGCTAGATTATTTCCTGTAAATATCCAATGGCGACCACGATCTTTTTTTATATAGCTCTCGGGTATTGGCTAGAGAAGAGCTGTCTCTGATTATTAAAGGACGTAATAGCGTAATAATCGGTCCGCGACATCGTCATGCGACTTTTAGCGCGCTGGACATTTATTGAATTCGGCCTGGTTTCTCTTATCATTGTTTATTTATTACTGTAATTAATGATCATTGTAGTAATGATTACAAATGTCTAGATGTTAAGCGTCGTGAAAATCTAAATTTTGTGTTTTGTTCTTCGTCCTCTTCGCGATTAGTCCAGGGTGTAAGACTATGCATAATATCATAGACATAGATAGGCCGAGCATGACCGCGACCTGGCTCTCACGTGCGAAAAAAAGAGAATCCAATTTAGATTTCTCTTCTTTCTTTAACAGACAGAGAATCTGTCTCGTATGCGGAATCACTGCAAACCATGCCGATGGCACATGGTATGTTCGGTCTGTGTACTATGCCTATACATAATATTCTCACTGCCACTTACAAAATCGTTGAGATAAAGTGAGAGATTCACCCTTGATTATATGTATTAAGGAGGTTGCCTATCGTTAAACCATTGTTGCAAAAAAAATACGTATAAAGGCATATTAGTGCCGTGCGTGGTACTGCTCAAATCATTTGTACATTTTTTTAATGCAAATTAACTTTGAGATCAGGACTAAAAGAAAGAAATTAGTAAGAATGTCTCTAGAGTGTAGCATGATCTCTACTGCCAACCATGCATGTTATTTCCTGTTAAATGAAATGATCAATTATTAAAATTTAAGTGTTGCATGAAATTAAAGCCGCGAGTGAGGGCATAAAATTTAACAGGACGCGATTATCGATTATTGTTCAAATTATAAGCGTAGAAATTAAAATTAAAGTAGAAGTAAAAAGGTCTAACAAACCGAATTAAAACGGAAATATAACAGATATAAAAGACCTACACTTAAAAAGTTGATGAAACTTAATATACTTTTAAGTTATACAATTTCAACTTAACATTACATTAAATTTAATATATTTATAACTGAAAAATATACATTTGTACATGTACATGAAAAATACATTAAATTTTATGTATATGTACACAAATATACTTTTTAGTTATAAATACATTAAATTTAATGTAATGTCATGAAATTAAGTTTAAATTGTGTAATTTAAAATTTAATGAAATTTAAGAACATTTCTAACAGTGTATGTCTATACTCTCGAAATTAAAAGTGAAATTTTCAGAATTTCATTCGATTGTATTTTCTCGCGTGTGACGTCGACTTCTTTCCATGAAATAAACATTATTTTTATTTTTTATAAAAATCATTCCTGCAATAAGGGGTTAACGTGTGTGCGCACTGTGATTTTTTTAGCTAAATTCTCAAGCTCTAGCCAAAAAAAAAATAAAATAAAATAAAAGAAACAGATATGCACGAAAATTACGCGCCGCTCGCAGGGCGATGATACGCGGAGATAATGTGAGAGGGCGAAATGAGATGTCCGAAAGGGGAGAGAATAGAGACATACCGTAGAAGAGAAAGAGAGCTTCTTGTTCATCAGGTTAATCGTACTTTAAGACAACAAATGTACCTTCACTCACAGTCTCGTCAATTGATCACGGCGTTCATAGCCGATTTAACGTGCCAGAACGCTTATCGTACCGCTACTGTATATTAGCCCGACTCGAGGAACTTGAGAATTAAGAGTGGTACCTTTGTTAAACTAATATTATACAGGAAGAAATTAGCAAAAACGTAATAAAATTGAAGCACTTGACTTGTCAGCTACCATTAGAAAGACGAAAGAAATCACGTCATTGCGTCATTTTGCAATTACCTGTAAGTGTTCCATTAATACAAACAGATTTACTTTTAATTCTCAGTTCCTCGACCCCCGTCCCGAACAAACTACGCGCGATAGGGGGACGGAAGGCAGAAAAAGAAGAAAAAAAAGTAGTTAGCTCGCGCCTCGAAAAAGGATCATCTACAAAAGAAGCGATGTATTTTTTAATATCTAGAAGCGCTAGTTCTCCATTTCTCGCGAATCAGTAGTTTCGAAGAATTACGAAAAGAAGAGAAGGATTGCCGCGTTCTCCTCTTATTTTCTACACAATTGTACTCTAGACAAGTTATAAATGCCTATAACATTCGCTGAATCAATTAATTTATCAACGCCTTCTACCTTTAATCACTCTCTTCTGTAAAGCAATATACATGTTCAGATACTGTGTAGGAAAAATGATCGCATAGCTTTATTTTAAGCCTGTTCTTTTTAGCTGAACGTTGAAAAGAAAAAGAAAAAAGATGAATTGTGTATATAAGATATTCAACTAGAAAAAAGTAAATTCAATAAGTATATACTAGTTCAGCTACAAAATAGCATTCGCAAATCTGTGGGTACTTTTATAAGGATTATATAGCAAGGGAAAGATTTGAATCTTTTTCAGGGCAGTTGTTTAACATCTGTTATCAATTCAGGGTGATCTCAGAATATATTGATATATAAAAAGAAAATAGTAAGAGAAGCAGTAACAAGATGTCCAACTAAATTCTCCATTGCGTGATAAATCGATTGATCTTGCTTGATGGCAAGTTTAGCTTCTGACATGAAAGAAAATTTTTAAAAGATTTCCGAAAGATTTTTAACAAAATTTTCGAGAGATTAATTGTGAGTACTAATTTTAATTCGGAGGACTCCTAAGAAATTAAATATGGGTTGTATTTTCATCTAACAAAAAAATCTGATTTTCGACGACAGAGAGAAACTCTTCAATGTATTTAAATCGATCTCACCTGCGGTATCCAGGAGCTTTATAAATGATTCTTTATTCTACGTGGATATGAAATACATAGTTATTCCAATTCGTCCCGATGTGCGTCAAGAAGTTACAAGGAAAAAGTTACAAAAATTCTATCGATTTTGGGATACCAGAATATACCTTGGTGAAAACCTCTCTCAGAATTTTTTATCATCAAGATACTCTTTTATGATCTATGCAGATGCTCTTGCAATCAGTCGCTAAATATATCAATTTGCACATGGCTTATAAACACTTGGAAGGTCCCCGATACGTTCGAACGAATGTTAAGGCATTTATGACATAATTAGCGTACAGCAATGACGATCATGCGCGACGCTTCAAGACGAAATGTAGAGAAGAAAAATAAAAATACACGAGCTGTTGAGACAAGATCCGCGACAGAATATCTTCTTCAGGGGGATGAACAGCTTTGTTTCTCGTACATTTTAAATCGTACACAAAAGCACGCTATATGATCTCAACTTTGCACGATGCCGGTGGAAAGAAGTGATCGATATATACGTGTATTATTTTTCTGCCGGTAGCCGCAAGTTCTGAACTGATTTGACATCTTTCGATTAACGCTATTTCATATAAATTATATGTATATATATATATATATATATATATATATATACACATACATACATATTATAAATATATAAATATATATTTAATGTAAAGGGTAAGGATAATAGGCAAATTCATAAGTAGAAAGCTCGCACGAGCTTCTTCATTAGTTAGAGGAGCGAGACCGATCGTTTGTGCGACGATCGCGAATCGTGCGCGTTTCGTTCGATATTTTCATAAATTAACACAATGAATCATGTATGTAACGCGAAAAAACATGCGGCGCGACTCTGATCCTTCCAGTTCGAAAATGAGCCTTTTAATCGTAAATCCTTGGAAAAAGTGCTCCGCTCAGACAAAACTTCCGCTCGCGTACGATTTATCTCTTCTTGTAGAAATGAATGGGAAATTTTCGAAGGAAGGTATTCAGACGCGTACAAACGAATTTTAGCGTCTCGATAAACGCGCACACAATAAAGACGATCATTAATCCTCCACGGACCACAATTTCGAAGACGAAGCACACAATAGCGATTTATAAATCAAAAGGAACTGATCGGGCATTCCTTTTGAATAATCTCGTCCGTGAGGGATTAAATTGGTCGGAGGGGAGGGGGGGGAAGGCAAAGGAGAAAGAGTGTATAAGGGCATATTTTCGCTATAAACTACTATACTATTATTATTACTGCTACTACTACTACTACTATTACTACTACTACTACTACTACTATTACTATTACTACTATTACTACTTTTAACTTAAGTTGTACACCCTACGAAAGAGACCGAGCAGACCAGACGAGAATTTATTTTTGGTCCGTGAAATAATATAGCGAGGTAATATTTTTCTCATCAATCCAGTATACACGATAAATCTGTATACGGATATAAATCTGTATAAAAGAGCCGTATAGCGTTTATATTATACATATATATATATATATATATATATATATATATATATATATATATATCAAGACTTTGTAGCTATCAATCATATATATATATATATAGCTTTTGAAAGACACGGCTGAACACTATATCGCTGTAAGCTATGTATTTCTTAACGACAACAACAACGTGAAAACGTTCACTGCCAAATTGTGATAAACGTGAGAGATCCCACCTAGCCAGGAGCGTTTTCTTGACTTCTGATCGCATTGACCAATCGTTTTCGCGCCCCATCCACTCTCCTGTTTTCCACAATCTTCCCCATTACAAAAGTTCACTCCCTCGTGTAATCATAATAATAATATAATAATAATAAATAGTTACCGCGCATCCAATCCGATCATAGTCATCTATTTTTCCTTAAATAAAGCTAGACTAATCTAGACGAGGAGGAACGAAGAAGTTAGTCTCGACCAATGCAGCTAGAAACGAAGGAAACCGCTCTCCCCTATTTTAAACGCCACGATTATGGCCGTATTTTAAAGCGACAGAAAGATATTGTAGAGCGAAGCGATATTTTTAAACGGGGCACGTTTTACCTGTCGAAAGAAGGAAACGAAAGAGATAAAAGAGGGGAAAGGAAGCATCATCCGGACCGCCTTTTTAGCGCTCTTCTAATTGTATGTTCATTATGTGTACAGTGCCTTTGTATCTTAAATGAGACAAGTCTCCCCTTCGTCCCTCGGAGAAGGCACTCGACTCGTGACTCGAGCAAAATTTTCCGAGCATCCTCGACAAGGAAATAATATTTATTGGCTCAAAAGAAGAGTTATTAAATTATTATTGTTTGTTAACATGTTACGAATTTTCCACAATGTAAATTAGAAGAGATATAATTTAAAATAGAAATTGATTATTGAGAAAATTTAAGAGATCAATTCTCTTATTATTAAATATAAATTTATTGCGAAAAAAAAAATCTTGAATTAATCAAGTAGACAAGACTTTGTCTTTTTAATATAATAAATGTCCAATTATCTGTCTAAATTTTTCTATAAATGACATGTAATTGATATTTTTTTATCTTTGAAATTCTTCAGAGAATGCGAAATTTTGCTGATGATAATCAGTTAACGGTTCAGCGAAGCAGATGCGTTGATCTGAGGGAAAGGGAGGCGCGCGGTCCTTCCTATGTGTCGTGACGTTCTTCTGACTAGGTTCATAATTGTAATGAATTGTCTAATGATTAATATGTAAAATTAGATTAATTATTCGAGTATGTTGTAAAAGTCGTGTACAGAACCGGCCGATCGAATCGGTGCGGGAAGGTGCGGTGGCCCGTCGGAATCGCGCGGCGGCGGCCATCCTGTAGCTAGCCTTATTATGATTATCATTATTGCCATTATTATCATTATTATTACGATTATAAATATTGTGTTTACCGTAATAATGTGTAATATACGAGGTTACACAGAGCCAGAGACGTTGTGCATTTCCACCTGTCACCGACTATAATTAATAATTATATTAGTGTAATAATAATGCCTTTTACAGTGAGCATATTATGATGCTGTTCTGTGATAAAATTAACAATCGTCAGCTTCTTCGTTATATTCACAGTGGTGTTATTAATTCTTCTTATCATTTCGAAGTAGCCGAATGTTAGAATCATTTTGCTGTAAAAAGCGAAAAGTTGTAATTAAAGTTCCATTTAAAAAAGGGCGTAAACTCATGTTTGTATAAGATCAATTATTTATTATAAGTGCTATATACATTCAATATTTTGTGGCAAGATGACACGGAAATGAAATTGGACAGAACTTTCCAAGACCTGAATCTGCTCAAATACTTGTCGCGCTTATCCGTCAGATTGGTGTAAAGGTTTATCGCTTTTTCTATCAATATTGATATGTTATTTTACCATTAGTATATATTGTATGTTTTATTTTTTAAAAGAGAATTGAAATATAATTCTTTCTAGATGAAATACATGTGCTTCATAGACTACCTTAATGATCAGAAATGTAAATGCGCAACTTTGTTCCCAATTGTTGAGACTTTCCGCACCAATCTGGCAGTAATCGGCAAAGTAATACACGGAGTAATACACTTATTCTTGAAGATTCTCGATCTACGTTCTTCGCATTGCCTGCTTTCTGATTTGCTTGCGACGCGCCTGGACCACACCATAGACCACTGCAGCGAGGCTGCGGCAGGTGCTCCTGTGTCTGGGAGTGCCCTCCTGTTGTAGAGTGGCTTTGCCCAATACAAAATACGTCTCCATCGTGCCCTTCCCCTTCACCTCGATTAGCCCGCGTTTCTGTGTCTGATAACCCCTCGATTCTAGAAACTATTCACATATGATGAAAATAAATTAGCGCGATAAGATAAATTTTCTCTCATTATTTTAGAGAATAAAATATGAAGTTGAAAAAGAAATGCATAAACATAGATTGCATGACAATTTTAGTAAAACCGTCGTCTCCTGTATTTAGCTTCCAAATGACGTGCAAAAAATTAAGAAAAAAAAACTGATTAGAAATAATTGGGAAACTATTCGAATCGAATATACTATTGTATACTATTCATTTCAATAGATTTTTCATTAATCTAATAGTATTTTTCCACAAAGGAACAATTTGTATATATATAAAAACATAAGATAGTTTTTTTAAAAATCATTATTGTGCTATTATTATTATTACCCTGGCAATGTCGTGCGGAACTTGTATCTTCCCCATCACACCTGTGGAATCCATCCTGGAAGCTTCATTTACGGTGTTGCCCCATATATCGAAGACTGGCTTTCGTGCTCCAATCACACCACCTACAAGAGGCCCGCAGCTGATGCCTACTCGCAGATCGAAGTTGTTGAACGAGTGAACGTTCACATCTTCAAGACGATGGCGCATGGCCACCGCGTAGTCCACCAGTCTACACAAGTGCTCCATGTCGTCGCCGTTGTTATCCTGCCATTCGAATTTTATTTTTATATATTATTTTATGCGCATTAAATCTTATGAGTCAAGAAAACAATATTTGCACTTGATAGAGTACACTGTAAAATATATCAAAAGTTTTCCTTTTATTTCGAAATAAAATTATATTTACTTGAATTCGACAGCTGTCATATAACTTGATTTTTTTCTGATTAGATATTTAGAATTCAGTTTCAAATGTATGGTTATTTAATTAATTGCCGGAATACGAGAGGAATTTTTAGTATACTTTATGAAGTTATTCTATTGCAAATATGTTACTTAAAAAATATATTTTTATATAGTTTATAAAAATTTTCTGACACCACGATTCAAGATGATTGTAATCGATAGGCAGGAAACCTTAATACATACAGAGTGTCGCCAAATATTTTATGAACAAGTAGAGCGGACTAAATTGAGTCGAAAAGTCTTCTACCATTTTGCAATGTTCGCAATAGTTAACAAAATGTTAATTAACTAAAAATTGCCGAAATTTGGTCTTCAATAATTTTTTACTCCAATACTATCAATTTTACAGAAAAACTGTAAGAGACAAAAATGTTTATTATTTTCTTCTCATAGAACTTTAAGAATTTTTTCAGAATTTTTTAATATCGTATTTTCTCATGTTAAAAATAAGAAAATGCAGTAAGTACTAAAAAGATAAAAAAGGATTTTTAGCAAAAAGAAATTCGGCGATAATATCCTCGTATATCTCGTTAAAGTGCATTATATATTGCGTTGTATTATATTTTATATTATTATTACGATTTGGCTTGGATTCAGACCCGACGCGGCCATATAGGTGGCTCCGACCGTCTTTATCTTCTCGATGCAGTGAAAAGGAGTCTCGTCCAGTAATTCATCGAAATCAGCTTGCAAGTAAATTACATGTCAAAACATCAATATTATGAAAATATGATGAACATATGCGAAGAGTACAAGGGATAAATAAAATAATATAAATCTTAGAAATATACTACCTTGTTTTACTAATAAGAAAGCGCGTATACCATTTGTCTTTCATATAGAAATCAATCTTGTTAGAATAGAATTAGGCGTACTTAAATAGTGTATCAATTGTTACAACGCAAAGTTATATCATTCTTCTAAAAGAACATCTAATTGCTTCAAAGATATTGAAGGAGATAATTTCACTCTGCTCTTCAAAATTACAAATGATATTTAAATTGCATTGATCAAGAAAGATTGAATTGAAGTTTTGGAAAACAGAAGGCAATTTTAGAAAATAAAGTGAGAAAAAAATTCCCTACTCCAATATCATTTATATAGCATTTATACATCACTTATTAAGCAATTGAAAGATGTTCCAAATTATTTGATTAATATAAACTATTCAAACATTGAATGATTATTCCAACAAAACTAAACTGTATATTAAAACAAATTAGAGATCTCTCTTATTGATGAAATAAGTAATAAAATGAATAGTGTATTTGCTAAGTATTTATATTATTTTGTCTATTCCCTGTACATCTTATTGTTAATATCATAAACAGCTATCTTTAACAATAATCGCTGTACCGATGATCTCATTAAGGAGACGAATGCACTCCATTCCCTTGTTCACGTCTTCTGAATAAAATTCTGTGAAGTTTGGCACACTGGCAAACATCACGCCGACCTTGTCCCGCGATTGCGAGTAGAGTTCCTGCATTGACGAGGAGATATTAGTAATAACACAGCGTATTTGCCTGTTAAATAAATAAGATTGGGCCTTACTTCCGGCGCGCGATCTGTCGTGAGAAAGTGATGTGCCACGTGGTCTGGCAGAATGTTCTTCAGAAGCTGCATATTGTTATGTCGCGATTCAATCATGTCGTTCAACTCTCGTTCGGCCTGTTGCTTCCATAGGAAGTCCAGGCGCGACGTCACCTCCACTAATCTGCCATGGTACGTCACCATCACGAGGAAGACTGTCAGGAAGGTCAACATTTGAGCTGGTAAGGATATCGCCGATCTGGAAGACAGATTAAGAGCAGACGAGGGATGAATGTTGCACACTCCGATTAATATTAATTAAAAATTAATTTTATCTTCTGCTTCATCACATATTTGCCTTTACGGCATAAAAATTTGCTATTAATAGAGCTATTACGTTTTCTTGTCAAATGTTTCATTACATATTTAAGGCTGAGGAGAATTTGAAACGTAAAAGTTATATATTTGTCTCCAATATTTCCCTAATAAAAAAATAGTTCTTATAAGTCTATAATATTTTTTAAGGCTCCTGACAATTTATCAAATTAATGATGTCAGAAGTCTTAGAATATTTCG
>Ga0157364_1007871_pt1 | contig 11038 bp, 4 predicted proteins | sample AttsexASBM2_FD_111476 | JGI IMG/M metagenome (GOLD analysis project Ga0157364, IMG submission 111476) | Fungus gardens microbial communities from leaf cutter ant in Ribeirão Preto, State of São Paulo, Brazil - Atta sexdens ASBM2 | ecosystem: Host-associated > Fungi > Mycelium > Unclassified ... | reverse complement strand
GAAAGGAAACAACGATATCAATAAGTCCATCAGGGATGTTTGGCTGTTGACAACCGGATATAAATTATTACGAACGTCAGGTCATGCATCGCAGACCTCAGAAGCAGCAGAACCAACTCGACGAAAATTACATTAATCCAGTTTTTATCGTAGAGCGGGGGCTATTTGAGTATAGAGACAAGTTAGACAAATGCAAATATCTAAATATATAGGTACTATATATATAGGTACGTCTATGCTTGCGTAAGGTAGCACAAAGACAGAGATTACTGCACTCAATACAATAATTTATATCCGGTCAACAGCCATAAACATTTTTTCGTTTTCGAATATCAAACGTAAAATTATTAGATGAGTATTCTTTTTGATTTACGTGATAATTAAAGCGATTAGTAACCATCAATCAAAAACACAACGTTTTTTAAATATAAAGTTATTAACGTATTTTTTAAATGTTCAAGTTGATATTTTATTTACTATTTTTCAGTTATAAAAAATATTTCAGTCAATCGGGTTTGTTGGGCCAGTATTTCATAACTAATCTTATAAACTCAGCTACTTAAATGAAAGATCTGTCTTTATCAATGCTTTTCTATGTTAACGATTAAACATATATTTTACGTTTATTATTATAAAGAGTAAAGATTTTAGTTTTTCTAATTTGATTAATTATAACATTTAAAAAGAAAGAATATTACAAATTATTATACTTAAGACAAAAATAATAAAAATTTGATTAATATACACATAATCCTTTTATGTTTTTAATAACATATTAAATGTTAAACATCTCATTAAATGATTATCTTCATGGCTCAACTTATTCTTCGAGGATGCTTAATCCTATAGGATGCACTATAGGATGCCCTATAGATGAAACATATTGGCCCATTTTGCATCCTTGTAATTAACATAATTTTTTTATTATTTATGAAATATATTAAAGATTTATAAGATATATACTTAATTGTTGAGCCAGATGAACATGCAACGTTTTAAAGTATTTATCATTAGTTTGTCATAATTATGTGAAGATTTATAATAATTTAAAGAAAAAGTTTCACAATTATCCCCGCTCTATCTTACGACAAATTTTTCAAATGTGTCAATATTGACTGCGTTCGAAAATATCGCTCAGATACCTTCGATGCCTCGAATTCATTTTGTCCTTGTTTAACATTAATGTTTAGATTTTTCAAAATTTGTTATAATTCACACTTCTTATAAGTTTTGTTTAAATTCTATCACTTTCTTCTTTTTTATATTGAATTTATCCTTCTTTTTCGTCAGAGAAGAAATTCGTTCCTTTGAGAAATCGAATATTAGATTATTGGAAGAATATTTCTGGATATCACTAAATAAATTACAAAGAATTTCCATCAAATACATATTTTTGATTCATCTATTTTTTTATAACTTTCAAGCGACTGACCGAATAATGCCTTGACGGCAATGATAAATTTTTTAACATGTCATATGACGTGTCTAAATTTACATGTCGCGATATGAATCATTATCTTCGACTATTACGATGCTTGCGAATTTTGTAATTCATGTGAAAGATATTAATTTTGATATTTTTCATCTTTTCTTAATCGAGATGTCTCATTGCATCAAGTGAATCGTGCGGTTCAAGATATCGCAAAAATCTAAAGTGAGAAATGTTTCTATAATTTTATATCCTCGCAAAATTTTCATTGTAATTCCAATGCGAGCGGGACAAATGGTAGGAACTAATTATTAATTACACTTTATTTATAATTATACATCTGATACACAAATTAAAAATAATATAGCGATTTTATCTAAAGTGCTGAATCATTACTACATACTATAAAGATACATACTTCAAGAATGCAGAAGTTGCAAATATCTTATCTTGTAATCACTTCAGTATATAAAAATGTAAGGAAATACCCATTTGTTCGTGGAATTTTAAAATGAGTAACGAGATCACACACATTTATTTTCTTGTTATTTGAAAGAAATTCATAATTAAACATTTATACTATCTCCATTTGTACTAATCCATAATTAGACATTTATACTATTAGATATTTGTACTAAATCAGACTTGTATAAATTATTTTACTCGTAATATTCAGTCTTATTTACGATGAGATTAATTCTATGATAATAGGATTAAAGGCTTTTATTTTCTATAGGTATTCTATCAAGAGAGAGAGATTCTGGATTTTAAAACAATAAATATATTTATTTGACATTGCAGAAAAGAAATATTCACTCCTGTCTTTTTATGGAGAAATGTTACTAGAAAAATTCGATTTATTTGGAATGTCATGAAATGTCATATATCACTATTGTAATTGTACTGTTGTATTCTTCAATTTTATATAATTAATAATTATATTATTATTGATTATGTCATTGCATGCAATTATAGCATTGCATATAATTATATTTGGTTAATAACTGTTACTTTAATTTCAGTGGAGAAATAACTGAGAAGCAGTCGAATGATATAAATAAAATATCAGAAATGCTTTATTACGTAAGATCAGAATCAGATTACGCACTGAAGATTGAGATTGAAAATTGAAAGATTGAAATTTGACCAATCAAAACAATAGCAGTTAAAATTTCTTTGTCCTCACTAGTCAATTTTCTCAATCTTCAATGCATAATTCGATTCCGGTCTAATGATTGTTCATAGTCGATCCAATAAATATTGAAAATGATGATTGAATAGAAAAAGATAAAATAAAGACAACACCATCCATAGTACATTTAATTTATCCAATAGATGTAGTAGAGATATTTTGGAATATCACAATAATCACAAGGTATTTTAAGACGGTTTCATATCTAATAAATATGTAGCAGATACACAAACAATATCTATAATGTGTCTAATGGATATTTTATGAATATCTTATAATTAGATAACATTTAGAGAATTAAAAAAAACATGCTTTATTTTCCCTCTCTCCTAGTAAGAGAAAGAAATGTAAAGAAATTTAAAGAGATCTTATTCCGTGATTTATGAGTCGTGAGTTTTGCTTGCTTTATATGACTTATACTCATTTTCACTGAGATATAGGGTAACAAAAATATTCATAAAGTTTTATATTTATTAAATCATTACTCAGATAATAAGTTAACAAGTAAGATAAAATCATTAGATGTGAATCAGGCACTAATTCCGGATCACTTTTTATATTTAAATAATTATAATATTTTTCATTAATATCACAAGATTCTTCAATATTTGTTATCTTTTTCAAGTGTCAAATGAATTTAATTTATTAGGAACGGCGATACACATTTTATTGATGTTGTTAACTAAGTAAATGTGCGAACTTAATTATTTTAAATGTCTATAGAGGAAAGCCCCCTATTATGAGATAGCCGCCTAGTATGAGATAGCGACGTTTCTGTTAAACTAATAGACGTTATCTATTGCTTCCATCATGAATTTATTGCTCTTGGATTGAAAACTATTTAGTAGAAAATTCATTATTAGATCATGCCTGTAGTCATTGTAAAAAAAGATTTTAGAATTTGATGTCTTCAAGTTTCATGGAGATGAGCCTTTAACCTTTGTTTATTTAATAAATAAATATTTGGCAATAAATTCTTCATGTAATGATAGAGTAAGGTCATACTAATAGAAAAATATGAGATATATTGAATTGCTTAATTACAGATTAGATTTGATGAAAACCGTAAAACCATAAGACATGGAAATCGTAATATGAGATATTCAGGGTACTTCTAACGAAATAATCCATGTCTCCCATATCATGAAAAGCATTGCAAAATATTGTACAATAATAAAAAGGACAATCGGAATGAATGTTAAGTGCCTCTGCTTGATTTCAACTATCTGAAGACGAGTTCTGAGCATAATGTATACTTATTTTTCGCACACTCTGTGTTTATTTGTATTTAAGAAACATTAAATAAAGTTTTTTAGTTACAATACTGATATATTTTGCGTTTCACTATCGATTTTTTGGGACATCTCATATTAGGAGCACAATTTTTTGACTTTGCGATTTGTTCACTTTTTACATTTCTTTAATTTTCAAAAAAAAATGGGATTTAAATTAAATTTTATATAACATTATTTTAAAACTTCTTAAATTTCCGTAAAATAATCTATTATTTTTTAAAATTCTGCCCATAAACTTCTAGCATAAACTTTTATCCAAAATAAACTCGGTGTCTCATAATAGGAGTTTTTCCTCTATATATTTAAAAATTCATTCAAAGTGTAATATCATAAGAATTGCCTAATGGCTTTTATAGTAAGTAGAAAATAGCATTAGATTTCATGGAAAGAATCAATGTTATGCTCAGTTGAAATTAAGTATGTCCGCGAGTGTTGTAATTAAATCACTATAACTGTTATAACTATACTTTTATTGCGTAAATTTATTATAAAAATGTTTAAAAACTTGTCAAATCTTACAAATGGTGCCAAAAGATTTATTTGTCATGTTATTTGGATCGAAAAAATTTATTTGTCTTAAGTATCAAAATAGAATATACAATAGTATATATAAAATAGTATACATGTCTATATGCAAAGTGTTACTATTCATAATTTAACTTTATTATATAAGAATGTTTATTATTAATTTAATTCGATATAAATAACATTCCAGAATTTTAAGATTTAATTAGCGCTTATATCATTTTGTATTCGCAATTATGAAATTTTTCAATTATATAATTTAATATTATAACTTATACAGCATCGATAGTGCAGAAAATTTTCTGTAAAGTTTCAAAATCATTTTGACCGTTTACATTTCATGTGTAATAATTCTAAAAAAATTTTGTAATATGTTCACATGAAATGTTGCAGCAGAAATGTTTCTGAAATTGTTTACATGAACAATGTAACAATGTAATTTTACAAAATTTTCAGTTGAGTTATGTCTGAAACGTTTCATATAAAATGAAGTTGAAAATCTCGTAATTAAGCAGTTTCTAAAATCTTTCACATGCAATAAATTTTTTGTTTCAGTTATTTCTGAAATATTTTATATGAGCTCGTTTTGCAAACCTTTCAATTAAGTTGTTTCTGAAATTTTTCATAGGCAATAAATCACATCTCTGGTGTATTACACACAGAGCTCCGCGCAGAGAGCATCTTAAACAAGAATCACAGAGCGAGAATATAAGGAGCATTTCGCTTGTAAAGTGAGCTCCAAAATGAAAGCATATAAAGTGTGTTCTTCATGTAATACATTTTTTTTGTAGTATATTTAATATTAAAAAGAATACAGCACAGAAACAGAGAAATATCAGAAATGTTTCACGTGTGAAATTGAAATATCTTAGAGACATTGCAAAAATTTCTTTCAATAATATTTCTAATTTTACACTTTTTTAAAAAGGTGTCAGATTTATTCAGTTACTTATTAGCAAGCACTCAGGATAATGATTCAGATATATTTCGGTAATCTTTTAGAGCATTTTTAGAAAGGTTTCAAGAATTACGGATATTTTACCCAAAGCTATCTCAGATCTATTGCAAAAACTGCAATAATTTTTAGATATTTCACTTTCACACATTTCTGAAATATCTCTGAAAGATTTCAATGTTACATGGGAAAAAATAAAAAATTTGTATATACACACAATGCTGTAAAACAAGAATCAAGAATCGACAATCCATACTTGGCTTTCTTCCATAATTATATATGATGGGGAGCATCGTGTTGTCAGAATTTTGTAATATATCGCTAAATAAACTTTAAAAAATGTTTGGAATGATCTATTTCCTTTTATACATACAGTGAATGTAAAAAGTATTCGTACAGAGAAAATATTTTTTTAAAAAACTTTATCCAGCGAGAAATAAGTCATCGAATCGATATAAATTCAATAATTTCAACACCAGTTTGACGTCGATTCGATGTTTAATTAACGACGTTTAATCGATGTTTAATTAACGACATTTCTTGTTAGATAATTAACAATTTTTATTCGTAAAAAATAAAATAGACTGTATGTTTCTTAAAATTATATATACCAAAATCATATGTATTAGTTATATGAAATATATTATCTGAAAAATAAGTGAAAATTGTATTGTTTGAATGCTCAAAAGTTCATATAGACGAGAAATTTAGCTTCTAAAATCAGGAATATATGCGAAACTCATTTGTTTATGTTAGAACAGAACGTATTCATTGTATAAAATTTCTAATTAATTTTATTTTCTACAATAAAATAACTTAATAGACTCCAAAGAATAAATTAAGTAATCAAATACTTAATAAGAGCTAAACACTGGGAGTATATGTGTGATAAATTTATTCCATAATTATCAAAGTATAAAGATAAATGTTTCAATTCTCTACTTCTTTCTTAATATCACTAATTAAATTTAAATTAATTTAAAGATCTTAAAGCATACAAACATATTAACCAAATTATGTGAACATGTATGTCTTATGTTGTAGATGTAATAAGATTTTGTTGTTCTAGCATATTTTCATTATAATTGACGAATTAACTGCGACAAAATATTAATATATTTAACATTAGACAAACGCATTAAAACATATGTAATAATTGCTAAATAATAGCTTTTAAAATATTGGACTTACAAACCGCATAGATTATTATGATTCTTGAAGTTGCTTTGTTATAATTAGGTTTACTATGACAAATTATTAAACACCAAATTGAACAAACATATATAATAAATAATTAAATGATAAATAATGACCAAAAAAATATTAAACTTACATGATATAAAGCTAGGATATTAAATTATAAACTGTGCTTACTCATGAAAAATATTTATAATAATTTGCTGCTTAACATTATTAACTATTTTTTTCATTCACATTATATCTCTTTAAATCATTTTAGAAACAAGGAATTTAAAAGGTTGAATAATAAATTGATTGGAACTATATATTGATTGGAACATAAAAAAATAGAATTCTAAAATTAAGAATATCAAATATTATAGTGGTTAAGCAATGTATCTAATGTAAGTAATGTATCTAACACTATAATAATATTAGAAGAGAAAAAATATATGTTCTATAAACCAATTGCCAATGAGAATTCAGACATTCTTGAGATACAATTGAAGGCCTCTGATTATATAAACATTACATACGATATTTCTAAGTTGAACAATAAATGATTTGTGAATCTAAGTAGCGTCCATATATTGCATATATTGCACTTCTACAACTTGGAGAGGAATTCTGTTTGCCTGAATTGAATAGTGAAAAAATTATAATTGAATATATAAAATAGAATACAACATCTTTAAATTAAAAATTACTGATGGGAAGAATTTTAGAAATAATTTAGTATTTTATTATATAAAGAAACTTAAAAATTCTAATAGTTACACATCTAATATAGAAAAAGTATTACTTTCTTCTCTCTATCGGTAACTAAAATATTCATAAAGAATAATACACAAAAAACAATTGCTTTTCACTTTTGCGGATAAGAGCAATATAGTAGTACTCATAAATAGAACGGATTACATCGATAATGTGAAATTAATGCTTAATAAGATACTGACACATATATGGTGGTTAAGCATAACCCATAAAGTCAATAGTATGATTTCAAAGATGAAGAAGATGTTAATGAGATGGAAACAACACGAATTTATTAATGTGTAATGTAATTTATGAATCCAAATATAAAAAACTAATTTTGGTAAATCTCATTTTACCTAGAGCGTATGGATGCCCCAAAATACACAAAATAGGAGAATCTTAACGCATTATAATATCATCAATAGATAGCCCGTTACATAACTTAGCGGCATTTCTACATAAAATTTTGAATGATTTACATCAAGCAAATAATTTTATCAGGAAGCTTTAAATTAATACAGAATATTAGTCAAATCAACACCTCTAATGATGAAGTTCTTTTATCGCTGGACATAATGTCGTTGTTTACGAATATTCCGGTTGATTTGGTTATAGAAAGAGAAAAGATGGAATATGATTCGTAATATCAACATTAATTGAAACACGACACAACATTCAGTCATCACGGCACATAGACTTGACTTTTTATATGAATTTGACTGGGAAAATATATATTTTTAGATGAAAAAGAATTTCTATAAATAAGAAGCTAATGATTTATATAAAATTATAAAATTTATAACAATTTATTTACAAGGATGTGATGCTTCTTTCTCCTATTGTCGTTGTCAACGTTATATTAGTCTCGTTTGCGTTTGGTCATATGTAAACAATAGAACTAATAATTTTTATGAACAATCTAGCTTTGTGCCTGTATCATAAGTTTAATATTTTATTAGTTATTAGTCATTTAATTATTTATTATATATGTCTGTCCAATTTGGTTTAATAATTTGTCATTATTAACCTGGTAATTATAATGATAACTAGGCAACTTCAAGGATTATAATATATAATCTATGCGGTTTAACATGTAAGTCCAATATTTTAAAAACTATTAGTAATTACATACGTTTGTCTAATACGATATTTAATATTTTATCACAGTTAATTCGTTAATTATAATGAAAATATGCTAAGATAACAAAATCTTACATCTGCAAGATATACACATGTTCGCATAATTTGGTTAATATGTTTGTATGAATTAAGTTAATTTAATTAGCGATATTGAGAAGGATCCGAAGTAGAGGATTGAAACGTTTATCTTTGTACTTTGATAATTATGGAATAAATTTATCACACATGTACACTCAGTGTTCGATTTTCATTAGATATTTGAATAAGTACTTGATTTGTTTATTTTCTACAAATAAGACTTTTTTTATAACAAATGTCCTTGTACGAATACTTTTTGCTTTAACTGTATGTATATAATAGAGAACCCTGAGTTTTCTCTGTGAATATACTTTGTTGTACTTTGTGAACATATACATCGTTGATTACGATAGATAATTTAAGATTATGACAGATTCATTTTTTTTTTGATTGACACATTATTCCGTACATTTCATTTATTATTTTATAATTTGACTAAAAAAATCTTTAATTGTTTGACATTTTTACTATCAAGACTTTGGATTAGCAATTTTACATTATATGCTTGCAGTTTTCATTATAGACACCGACTTTGTGATTTCCATCTAGCCTTGTAATTGGTATGGGAGAATGTATTCAGAGAACTTAGTTTGGCTTTTCTAAAGACTGCAAAAATAGATTTACATTTTCCAATTTTGTCTGTGTAGACAACGAGCAATATTAATTATGTAATTTTTTTGCATATATTTTATTCTGAAGAAGGTTAGAAAACTAACTGAAACGAATGAATTTATTATCATTTTAACAATTATGTTTGTTCTACGGTCTCTTCAATAAATTTAATTTGCATATTGAGAAATATCTTCTTAAATAATTTGCACACTTTGAACAGCGCTTATTCCTTCGAGCCCTTTTATCTCTGTTATTAGTTTTAAGGAATCGTAACATTTTTTCAAATTTTTATACATAGATAGATTCAATTATTTATTCTCGAGAAATTCCAATAAGAAGATAGAGAATAATAAATTATTACAAGAATATTTTATTATATATATATATATATCAACGATTGTAAATTTGTTTTTACTAAAAAATGAATAAAGAATGGTAGAAAACGATAATATCTTTATTCAAACATAAAAAATAAGATAACTATGATAGAAAATGATAATGCTTTGTGCAAACCTTATCGATTCTTATATCCTTTGTTATTGTTATTATTACGTAGCAAGCGATATACTAATTCTACATATATATATATATATATACAGTTATTTTATACGTATTTTATTGTAATATCCTAGATATTATCTACTCAGTCATCTTTCGGATTGCATTTGGAAATCTGGAACAACATAGGATTCTTTCGAGATAAAGCTGTGGTAGTTGATAATTAATAGTTAATCCACTAAAACACAATTTTTGTCAACTGTTATGTGAAATACTAAAAAAAATTTGAAAAATAAAAAAATCATTAACAAGAAAAATCCAAGCAAATGGACACAGGAGCTCAGTTTTTCTACCTCTTTGATTAGCAAAGAACAGAGTTCAGAAAGTGATAAGATTAATAGTGTAATGGCGAATGAGTTTATAAAGTTCAAATTGTGAAAAATTGAATAAACGCAATAAATATAAATTTTTTTTATTAGACAAGAAAAAAAATCGGGTGACATCAGAAACTGGCTCTTTTGATACAGAAAAAGTATAACAGATAAGCATAGAAAACATAGAAAGCAATAATTGCACATAAAAATCAGCAAAATATTGATAATTCTCAAAGCAATTTCAAAAACAGTGAAGAAGATTCAACAACCTCAAGGTTGGAATATTTTATGCATAAGTATTAAGTTTTTCATTCCAAAAAATCAAGGAAGAAAGCTAGAAAAATGGCTATTCAGGAGATGAAACGAATTGTACGCAGTAATGATTGCGAAACCAGGAAAGTTTGAGAAGAAATATGCTTCTTCAACACCTTACCATTTATTTTTTACGAGAGTCGAAAATTCCAAAGAGATAATCAACGGTTCTCCATAACTTTCTCCGAGATTCTCGACCGTAATCTTGGAAGAAATTGGGAGAAATTGTTAACAGTCTTCATTTAACTTTTATGATAGATGTCACATGGTTGTATTTGCAGTATTTGTTGGCTGGTCAACATACCGACATGACAATTCTGTACAAACATAGAATATGTCCGTGTCATGAGGAATTAAGTAAAAACATTATTATAATAAAGGTAGATGGGCAATACAAATTCTTAAGTCATAATACAAACATGATTTTGCAATATAAAAATAGAATTAGAATGGTTGTCTCTACTGCTGCCTTATATTCTGACGATTGGAAAAACAAGACACAAGGGTCCGTTAAATAGATATTTCTTATTGTTAATCATATGTTTTTTTTTTAATTTTTTTTTTATTTTTTTTTTATTTATAAACTTTATTTATAAACATCTTTTTATTATGTCCTGATTAGATTGTGGATTTCGCCTCATCTGCCTTACTTGCCAGAATCTGCACATCCTAGTGATGGGGAATCTCCAACGG
>Ga0157364_1007870_pt1 | contig 11039 bp, 6 predicted proteins | sample AttsexASBM2_FD_111476 | JGI IMG/M metagenome (GOLD analysis project Ga0157364, IMG submission 111476) | Fungus gardens microbial communities from leaf cutter ant in Ribeirão Preto, State of São Paulo, Brazil - Atta sexdens ASBM2 | ecosystem: Host-associated > Fungi > Mycelium > Unclassified ... | reverse complement strand
TTATTGACTTGAAAAAAAAAAGACAAAAGTGTGACACTGTCAAAAGTCACATGACATGGTCACAGATCAGGTGACAGAGAGAAGGGTGTAGAAGTTTCTAGAATAGAATGATATCACCTAACATAGTAACTATATGTTAGTCTTACAATTACCACATGGCCTTTAGGGTAGGTTAGGAATAGCTTAGCATGGACCATGATAGAAAGATATATAAGGTAGACTAACTTGTAGAAGGAACTCTATCGAGTTCTCTTGTATACTCTAATACAAGAGTTATCTTTTGTCCTCACTCTAAGAGACTTAAGTCATAACAGCAGGCTTATCTTGGTGGCAGACTATGACTAAGTCAATGTTAATCTTAGAATTTAAGTGATACAAATTTAATGTTAGTATATATTATTTCATTGATGAAAAAACTAAAGAGCTAGTTATAGCAATTGTTTATGTTGATGATATTTGCTTTATGGGTTCAAAAGATACTCTGCTCCTCTTAGAGTTGAAGTGAAAATTTATAACAAAATAGGAATGCCATAATCTTGGAGAAACTAAAAAGTTTCTTGGAATGTGTATAAATCATAACTGTAAGGATCAAAAAATCTTTGTAGACTAGTCTAAGTACTTGAACAAATTTCTAGTATGATTCAATATAACAACCAATCTGACAAGTACTCCACTCCTATTGGGCTATATGTTTGAACCCAATGATAAACAGTATGATCCCAATTTTTATCAAAAGTACTAGCAAATAGTTGGATCTCTAATATATCTGATGATTGGCTTATATCCTGACATAGGATTTGCTGTAGTTAAACTTGCTCAACAGATGGCAAATTTCTCAAATCAGTATTATTAAGTAAGATTGCACCTCTATAGGTATTTGCTCAATACTTGCAAGTATCAGATTTGGTACAAGATCCAGAATTATATAAATCTATAGCTGGCTACTTTACTCTAATAGCTTATAGAGTAATATCCTGGATAAGTTGCTAGCAAAAGATAATAGCTCTGTCTTCAACTAAGACTAAATACATAGTTCTCTCTGATTATAGCTGTTAGCTTGCTTAGATGAGAAGCCTTCTCAATGAGGTCAGTTTTAATGTTCCAACTTCTTATATTTATAGGATAATCTTTTCTGAGAATTTAACTCTATACAAGAAAAGTGTTTCAAATACATTGATATTTACTATTACTACATAAGAGATCTAATTGAGGATGAACAAGTCAAACCATATTACATTGATGGGAAAGAGAACCCTGCTGATATTTTGACTAAAAACCTTGGTCAAGTTTTATTCAGTCATTTTTGTCTATTTTTTGACTTAGAGATACTCTAAGCTCACCTGTTTATACTTTTATCACTTAACAGCTGAAGCCTTAAGTGAGAGAGTGTGTTGCAAAGCACTTCACTTAGTAATCACATAGTCCTAATTAGATAGTCAATAGAAAAATTTTATATAGTTATGTTTACCTTGAATAATATAACTCATCTCTTTTTGTTACTCTATCTCAGCTCTTTATAGAAGTATACACCACAGATAAGTGGCTGCCAGTTGTCTATACTGCACTATGCTGCTGTGCACTCTGTTCCTTCCAACAGAACAAGTTAAAACCCATAAACTGTATACTCAAGTACTTATGTGAAAATCTTCAATGTATGTTAGAAAGTTTATAATGAGATTTGGTCTATTAGCTGAGGAGGAGACTGTTGAAATTGGGAATATGTTTGTTGCTTTTATTGTGACAATCAATAAACCTCAAATGTATACAAAGATTCTCTGATCTCCTAATAGAGAAGAGTGGAAAAAGGCTATAGTAACCAAATTTTCAAATCTTAAACATACTGGAGTTTTTAATTGAATAAAAGTCTTGCCAAAGAGAAAGAAAGCTGTTGGTAAATATTTGGTTTGCAGAAAGAAATTGAACAAGTTAAAAAAACTTGCCAAGTGGAAGATTGATATCATTACTAGGAGCTTCTCACAAGTTTTTAGAGAAGATTTCAATGAAACCTTTACTTTTGTTCTGAAATTTATGACACTATATATTATTCTTGTTATAGCAGTCTTCCATAACTTTGAGTTGCATCAGGTTGACATTTTTGCAGCATTTCTCAATGAAAATCTTGAGAAAGAAATCTTTATGAAGGTTTCTAATAGTATTAAAAAGTTCATGATGAGTAGAATAAGTAAGAGGCTTTGGAAGTTGAATAAAAGTTTATATGGATTTAAGCAGTTACCAAGACAATAGAGAAAGAAGTTGAATGGTGTGATAGAGGCTCTTGACTTCACAAAGTTTATCACAGATGTTTCATTGTATCTGGGAATATACTTACACTGATCATTGTTATCTAGATCAATGACATGGCTATTTGTAGTTATAGTCTTAAGACTATCAATCATTTTAAGGTCCAATTTGGTGGTCATTTCAAGGTTACTGATCTTAGAGAACTCAGATATGTCTTTAGGATTCTCATAGAATGCAACTGAGCCAGCCAACTTGTTTATTTGTCACAGAAATCATATCTTAAACAGGTTCTTGAATGCTATGGAATATCTAGTATTCATTCTGTCTTGACTTCTCTCACTGTTGGTATCTAGCTTTTTATTTCTCAATCTTCTAATACTCCTAAAGACTTATACAAATATAAGGAATACTCAAATAGCATTCACTATTTGGCTCTCATTAGCTTACTTCTCTATATTACACAAACTCATCTGGACATCCAGTTTGCAGTTGGGTAGATTGCTCAGTTCAGTACAAACACTAGTATTTCTCATCTGCAAGCCACTAAGTATATCTTTCATTACTTAAAGAGAACTTTAGATTTCAAATTAGTTTTAGGATGATGTAAAGTAGGCCTTTGATTTAGTTGAGTGGACAGACTTGAACTGGACTCAGGACCTAGACAATAAATACTCAGTGGAAAGTGTTTTGTTTAAGATAGCCAATAGCTTAGTGTTGTGATCTTTGAAGAAGCAGCTTACTGTGGCTACCACTTCTGTCAAAGCAGAGTATATGATCTTCTTAAACACAACAAAAGAGACTATCTAACTTAGAACTTTGTTGGGAGAACTTGATTATCTATAAGTTTCCACAACAATTATTTATGTTGACAATCAAAACTGTATTGCTTTTACAGATAACCCTATCAACTACTCATATGCCAAGTACATCAATATTTAATACTATTTCATTAGAGAGCAAGTTAAATATAATGAGGTTGAGTTGAAGTATGTATCAACAAAGAACATGCTTGTGAACATCTTTACTAAATCAATTCTGAAAGAGACTTTTATATAGTTATTATTCTATTATTAATATATTTTATTTTTATTATCACTTGTTATATATAGATACTTTGTATCAATTACTTCTCTCTTTTATACCACCATCTTATATGATAGCATCTAATAGAGAAATTGTGAATATAAATTTATCTTCTACTATGTTTAACTTATTGAGATCCAATATTATTTCTAAGAATATTTATATGAGTATACTAAGAAAAATATCCAACATATCAAGCCCAAATCTCTTAAAAGAACTCTCAGCTCACTCTAGTATCTTCTTAATCCTATATAAAGACTACATAGAGGCTCAAAACAATGACCCCTCCTAGGCAAATTAAATAGATGCAGAGAATTTTCAACTGTCTTATAAAACTCTCAAGAGAGGAGGGTCAAACATTTAAAACTAGGTGAACAACTACAGTAACATATCTCCATCTTATGTTGATAATGCATTTAACATCTCTTTCCATTTAAGCCAATCAAATAGTCTTAATTCTTCTTCTATTCCATACTCTGACCATCAGCTAGCCAATCCCAATCTCTGGAATAGTTATACTCACACTATCTCTATTATTGAAAATTAAGAGATAGTAATAATTGATACTAAAAATATCAAAGTCTCTCTTATACATATGGTCAACTTCATCAAAAACAAAAACATTAAGAACAATAGAGAAAAAGACATCTCTTGTATTGAAGGCTTTAGTAAAGTGGCATGAACATTTGTCTCTTCTATTTTTGAGAGAAAATAGAACACATTAAAGTCAGGAGATAGCAATAAATCTTTTTAGTAAAAAATAATAGAAAAATTCACCAACAATATACTAGTAAAAAAACTAGGGAGAAACATTGGTAAAACTCCTGCTTTCAAACAAGTTAATCTTTTAAATATTCCTTCTCCTCTTATACTTTCTAGACCCACTAAGAAGCAACTAAGCAAGTCCAAGTTCCATAGGAAAAACAAAAATAAGGCCTAGAGTTAAGTGAGCAGTAAAGTCAAGCTTACATATGTTCAAGCCTTGTCCACAAATCTTAAGGAAATCTTGAAAATTTTCCTAATCTTTTAATTGAAAAGATTGAAGAAATCAAAGCAATTAATGACCTGAGGATTATCAAGCCTTGTTTTAATATAACCACCAAGGGTCCATCTCATAAACAAATTATTGTTCTTATAGACAAGGACAACATTGATAAATTTATAATAAAGTTAGACAAACATGTTTCTAGTATGAATAAAGCTCTCAAAGATATTAAATTGTGAAATTTATTCACTTTGACCACTGTAGTCTAATTGTCACTACTAACTAAGTTGCTTCTCAGTTAGACATTAGTACAATTGAGAATTACATCAAAAGCAACAACACTTTGGACAAAAATAACATCTAGATGGCCCAATTCCCCTAATCAAAGTCATATCTAAAGATCTTAGATATCCCATATATCATCAAAGATTCTACACACATTTTCAATAATATTTATATTGTATCAAAGCCATATGTTATCAAAGTTTTGCCCAAATCAGACATGGTCATTATATGAATTGATATTTGGGATTCTCAAAGCAATATGGCTGTAAAAACACTAATCAATTGTTACTTTAATATAGAAAGTTACATCACTATAGTAAGAGAAGCAAATATGAATTTAGAAGTTTCTCAATGTAAAAACTACTGGAAGTGAGGTCATACTACTTTTGTATGTTGAGCCCAAGAGTCAAAATATAATGGCCTGCACAAGACCAAACATTACCATCATTTCACTTGGTGCTGTAAAGTGAACTTCAAGATTAATCTGCTATGACTTAAAACTAAGTAAGGAGAACCATGCTCTTATATCTTCAAATGCTTAAACTGCAAAGAAAATCACAAGGCTAACTCTACCTCATACCTCTTCTAGAAATACTACTTTAACAAGGAGTAGCATAGCAAGAAATATCAAGAAATCTGAGAGACTAGAAACAAATCAATTTGCTCAGCTATGAGTAGTAATTAAACATGATCCTAGAAAATCTTTGTATTTTTTCACAAAATATCTGAAAAAACAAGATTCTTACTGACATTATTCTTGAAACCAAAAAAATTTCAATATATTATTTATCTAGGAACCATCATGGTTATTTATATGTACTATACCTAATTTAAGTAGCAAGAAAGAAGTCAAAGTCATAGATGCTCCTAACTATCTAACTTGGATAACTTTTTCCAGGTCTTCCAATAATAACCATGATTATCCAAGAGTAATCTCATATATCAATTCTTATCTCAGTCATCTTTGATTTTCTCTCAGAACTTATTTAATTACAGAAACATTAATTGTTTTTCTTTTTTCAATAACAGTACCATTTTCTTTATATTAAATGTTCATTCAAATGATTAGCAGTCAGCTTTAAAATATCTCAAGAATACTGAAGTCACTTTTCAAAATATTCTTATCATGGCTAGAGATTTTAATATTAGAGATAATATTTAAGACCCTTTATACTCTTATATAGTGACTCTCTTATTGACATTGTGAATTCATTTGATCTCTCTTTATCTTACCCTGTCTAACAGGTACCCACCCAGCTTGCAGATAACTCAAACAACACAAAATTGGTCATCAATCTAATGTTTTACATCTAAATTTGATTGAAATTGATAACCATATTATTCTTCTAGATTAGCAATATTCATATAATCATATTCCTCTCAACATCAACATCTACATATTGGAGGAATTCATATATGATAAATGATATACTATTATCAAAAACAGTAAAGAAAAAGAAAATTTCATAATTGACATTGTCAAGAACATTGGTAACATTAACACTTTGTCAATCTCTAATGAGAATTCTTTAGAAGCCATTATACAAAAGTATACTAAAATTTTGAAATTAAATTGGGTTAAGCACTTTTATAATATCAATCTCACCAAACAATCAAAGGATTGGTGAAATAAAGAATATTGGATAAAGCTAATCAACTACAGAATATCCAAGAATCTAAATAATTGGAAAAGCTTCAAAAGTATCATCAAGAAAACCAAGCAATTGTTCTTTGATAAGAAAATTCAAGAAATTGCTTCAAAAAACCAAAGACTCTAGGATCTTATAAATTGGATTAAGAAGTGCAAGCTACCAGCTATTGAAGCAATCTATTTCAATGGACAGCCATGTTTTGAAATCAAAGATCTTTGGCAAGCATTACACCAAATGTTTAATTTAGTACAAAATCAGCAAATCAATCTAGACTTCTTAAATGAACTTTTATCAAAACTAATCATAACATGGCCTTCTTTTTCTAAAGAGGAGTTCAGAGCAGCTATTGACAAGTGCAATAACTCATCTATCCCAGAACCAGATTGTTATAACTCAATAACCTTAAAGTGGGTCAAAGAGAAAGAACCTTGTATTGAATAACACAAGAGAACTTGATAGAAAACTCTATACAACATAGTCTACCTTATATACTAATTACTCATGATCCATGCTCTACTACTTTTGCCTACCCTAAATAACCATGTGTAGGCCTTAAAGCTAACATATTTCAAACATATTGTTATGATATTATTGTTTTAGAACCTTCTACTTCCTTCTATCATATTACATGAGCATGTGATGATGTGACCATGACAGCATCATAGTGTGACAGTTTGTGACAGTAACTTATGACATCACATTAAATCCTAACTCTAAGTTCAAAATTAGAAAAAATAAAAATGGAAGAGAAAAATAAAATAAAACAAAGTCCACTTTTTGCAACTCTAACATAGATTACATCTCCTGGACATACCTCAAAACTATGGTTAAAGATGATAAGTGTCTTAGTAACATTGTTAATATTGTAAATGCATATATTGACCTAAATTACTAGTCTACTCACTTCAGGATGTTGTTATCCATTATTATTCTCAAACTTAATAAAATGGCTTACAATTCATTAAAAACATTCAGACCAATAGTTCTTCTGAATACACTGGAAAAACTCATTGAGAAAGTAATTGGTGAAAGACTCTAATTTCAATCAATTTCCAAAGACTTTATTTACCCAAATTAATTTAGAGGTCTCAAACAACAATCAATTACAGATGCAGGTATTTTCCTCATACATTTAATTCATTCAGGATAGGTTAAAAACCCTCAAACAAGCATGCTTGTCTTCAATATTGTACAGTTCTTTCCCTCTCTTAACCACTAACTTCTTTCAAATATTTTGGACAAAGCTGGTTTCAATTCAAGAATTTCTTTTCTAATTATTTAATTAGTAGAAATACCCAATATTTATGGAACAGTTTGGCTTTCTCATTTTTTAATATAGATATAGGTGTAGAACAAGGGTTTGCTCTTTTCCTGGTTTTATTTGTGCTTTATCTTTCCTTAATTTTTTATATCTTTCAAAAACAAACAAAAAATCACAATATTCCAGTCTCTCTTCTCTCATTTATAGACAATAGACTTATTATTTCTCAAGAAAAATTGTTTGAAAAAGCTAACTTTTTTCTTTACTATAGCTATAATATTATGTTGTTTCTACTCAAATAGTGTGGCCTTGTTATTGAGCATGGGAAATCTGAAATTTTTCATTTTTCTAGATCTCATGGCTTCTTTAATCTCCCTCCTTTTAATCTCTCTTCTATTAGGAGATCTTGTTACAATAGATACCTTGAGGAGACAACATGGACTAGGACAAAGAGTAATGATGTTACGATCAGCTATGCCATAGTTGTCTCAGTCAGTGCCTCATGTAGTAGGCATCTTAGCCTTGCTTTTCCCTTATGTACTATGACTTATCTTCCTCATGAGCTATGAACTGTTTCCTCATGTACTTTACATATATATAGTATAGATATTATTATATATCCTTATGCTTTACCACTTATACAATATCCTAAAGAAATCTGAAAATACCTAGGTTTTATTTTTAACAACATATCTCCTACTATTCAAACAAAGCGCTCTTGACCATCAAAAGTATGAAAATACTTGGAAATTCAACAAGAGGACTACTTCCTCTTCAAAAATAACTCTTGTATTGAATGTACATCATGCTTATTATACTATATAGGTTTCCTTTATAATTCTATAACAAAGTTCTATTATTATTCACTCTCAAGGAACTCAGAAAAATGCAAAGAAGTGCAACTACCTAAATTCTTGGTACATTCCACATATTTCCCACCAAAAAAATTGAAGTATTAGCTAGTTTAATTTCTATTCATTTACATCTCAAGAAACTAAGTGGTAGATCTCAACTGAGAGTCTCATTACTATCACATAATTACACTATCAGAATTCTTTTGGAAAATCAACATTCTAACTTGTTCTTATCACATTGTCTTTCATTGGAGAATATAACAGCCAAACAAAGACAAAAAATCAAAAGCTCAATTACATATGCAAATTCTTGTCTTAATAGTCTCTTCTCTACTTTCAACACTCTCAACAGTAAACTTTCTCCTGGATTTCAACTAAGTGATAAGCTCTCTAGTGGCTTTTTATTTTATCAAGCAAACTACAAGAACAAGAAAAGCAAGGATTCCTATTTATACAAACTTAATAATCTCTTTAATAGTCTGATAATGAACTCTAATACTATTATTGTTATATCTGACACTAGTCTAAAGGATAATATCACTATATCAATTTCTTATGTTCACTTCCATTTAGAATAGGTCAAGAAGACAGTTCATCACACAGTCAATATCATAATAACAGAAGCTGAATTATTTACTATAAAATGTAAAATCAATCAAGCCATTCTTATTTCAAGCACATCTCACATAGTCATTATCATAGATACCATCTATTCTGTGTAACAAATATTTGATTTATTTGTGTATCTATTTCAAGTACATTCTATTGTGGTGGCAAAAGATCTAAGAATGTTCTTTGATAAGAACAGTTAAACACAATTAAGTTTTAGGATTGTTCTAAGAATGTAAAATAGCTCTATTATATAGAAGTAGACAAAAAACAAAGTATTTCAGCTCCACTTCATTATTTCCTACCAAAGAATCATAGGACTTCAACAAAAAAGCAGAGAGTAACAATATCATCAAAACTTGGCAAATGACTTTCTAAGCATCAGATACTAAGAGTACATATTTTCTTGAATTACTCAATGATAACCTTAATATCATTGAGCCTACTTATACTAAAAGAGGATCATAGATCAATCACTTCAGTTCCTCAAACTTATTATGTGCCAGAGCTACTTGCACAATTACCAATCATACTCTAATTGGCAAGTATCAACTTAGATTCTTCCTAAGGAAAAACTTTGTGTGCTTATGCAGAATTTATCCAATTGAAACAAGATGTCATGTTTTATATGAATACAAGAGATTCAATAACTACTAGAATCTGAAAAGAGACATAATAAGTCACTTTGTCTCTTTTCTTGAATATAATCTGAATGCTTTTTCCTTTAGTGAGGGCATTGTATAAATAAAAGTAGTTTTTCTGCTTAAGTAGTAGTTAGTTTATTTTATTTTCTTTCTTTCTTTCTCTATCTTCTTCTCCTTTTTCTCTTATTACCTATTATATCATTTCCATATAATATAGTTATAAGGTAGCTACCATAGTCTACCATTATATTATGTGTAATAAATTTTTGATTTTTTAAAAAAAAATACTTTATGTCACCTTAGTATATGTCATACCTATTGTCTCAAACTATTAGCTACTTCTTTGTAGATACTTAAACCTATCATTCTTATAACCTATAAATCATCTTTTTCTTTGATAAACTCTAGACCTATCTGACATGTCATTGGTTACTACTGTAACTCTATTATTCATTAAGTAACTACTAGTCAAGATAACCAATAGATTACTTAAGTAAACTTATAAATATAGTATCTTGTGAAGATCACAAGAGAACTTAATAGGAAGTCTCTAATGTATTTCTACATTATATATACTAGTAACATATAGTCTGTGTTATAATAAATAGCTATAATAAATAACCCTATCCTAATGTCTATGTATCTACTATAAGTACATAACATATATACTATAAAGTAAATATGCCATTGACATGTATTTTAATATTATCCTTCCAGTTCATTCTCCCAAAGACTATGCTTATGCTATAATGTTATATAATGCATCATATGACCACAGTCACATGCCTCTTCATTGTCCAAGAAATAAAAGAAAAGAAAAAGAGAAATCAAATTTAAAAAAATAGATTAAAATAAAATAAAATCAAAATAAAATATAAGAGTTCAAGCATACTATGACAGAACTGATGAGAGATAGATAATAAATCCTATTTGTATATTTCCAAAACTCTTCTGAAGTTTATGATAACTGAAAAATTAAGAGTATAGTTTTAACTATAAAAGATATAAATACTAGGTAAATATTTGCTGTCTCAAAATTTTTGAGAACCTATTTGAAATAGGATTTTTAAGGCAGATAAATAAGATAGTTAGCATAATCATATTCTATAAGAATATATCTGAGCTTCTCTAGATCAGTAATATCAAAATGACCTGAAAATTAGATTTTGAAACATTGGATAGCAGTGAGACTATGACTGCTAATGGTCATATAATTAACCCAGATAACAATAATCAGTATAAGTATATCCTACTTCTAAAGGAGATATAATGAATTATCTGCAATAGATTTCTATTACTTTATCTAGCTTCTTTCTTCAGTATTTCAGTAGTCACTTGAACTTGTAAAGGATTTTTTCAACTTCTAGTAACATCATGTACTTCAAAGTCACAAAATACTGTAATAGTAAAAATAATTAAAAGTGT
>Ga0157364_1007869_pt1 | contig 11042 bp, 7 predicted proteins | sample AttsexASBM2_FD_111476 | JGI IMG/M metagenome (GOLD analysis project Ga0157364, IMG submission 111476) | Fungus gardens microbial communities from leaf cutter ant in Ribeirão Preto, State of São Paulo, Brazil - Atta sexdens ASBM2 | ecosystem: Host-associated > Fungi > Mycelium > Unclassified ... | reverse complement strand
TGGGAGAAAGTAGTGGCCAGCGATGGACAATACTTTGAATCATAAATGTATAACCAGTTTTTTACAATAAAACCTCGAATTTCGGAAAAAAACGGCGGAAGCAAAGTTGTACACCTAATATAAATAAGATTATGTATAATAATAAATACATTAAACGTAACACGCACATCAATTAAGTAGTCATGTTTATATTTCTAATAAAAAAATATAAATAACTTAAACTAAGAATTATATTAATAATAATAAAAGTAATAAAAATAATATTTTTACATTTGTAAGAAATTAAGTAATAAAAATTTTTACATTATTAAATATTGTTAGAAGGAAAATAATAAAAATAATATTTTTACATTATTAAACATTTGTTAGAAGGATTCAAATTGCAGATCTAAGTTAATTCTTCATTTTTACTAGCTTTAAAAAATTCAAATTATTATTACACATATTTCTGTTCAGTATTTATATTAGAAATTTGCTCAAATAGTCTTCCACTATGTATAAAAAATGTATCTAGAAAATAGATGAAAAATAGATGACACAGATAAACTGTATATGTATGTGATAATGGATGAACTGATATAGGATATCTTATCTCGCTCGTAAACAAAATAAAAGTTGCAAGTTACATACTACAATATTCTCAGATGTGAAACTTCACTTCTCGTTCATATTTATTTTTCAAGAATGAATTGTTATTCATTTTTAAAATTTAAAAGAAATTTCTTTTGTATTCCCACGTATTTGGTACGAGTGAATAACATCAACAAAGCATCCATCTTCTTAGATATAATAAATTATATAAATTATATAAATTATATAAATAATTATTTGATATTTTTGTCACCTTTAAAAACACAATAATTATTAATTAATTATTAATTAATTAATTAATTAATTAATTAAACTAAAATAAATATGTAACATAATATGAGATAATTATATGCACAAGTATGTTATAGACAGTATTAAATGTTATTAAGTTTGATAAATATATCTTCTAACGGTTATTTAATTTATGCATATGCACATATGCAGATATCAATGCCTCTTTATTCAAGCATATAAGAAGTAACTGGTACTAAAGAATGCCAGTTCGCAGTAATCTTAACAAGGTGCAGCAGGCTATACGAGAACTATTATGTTGCTAAAGCTATTAGTGATCGTTCTACTTGTCTTCATCTGCATCATTTACGCGAATACAGATGAGACTGCTCCAAGAGTTAGAATACCTTTGGGAGGACTGAAAGGTTACTACAAAATCTCGCAAAATGACAGAAAGTACGAAGCCTATGAAGGGATTCCTTACGCTTTGCCACCTGTTGGGAAATTACGATTTAAAGTACATAATTAAATTAATCATTGATATAAATATTTTTGAAGTTATACTAAGAAAAATTCCTGATTGAATTGAAAATAAACGAACCAGAAAATTCTGATCAATCAAAATTCTGATTAATCAAAATTTTAGTTTCAACTACAATTATAATAGATAATTATAATAGATAATTATAATAGATTTGATTAGAAAATTTTGATTTATTTATTTTCAATCAAATTTCAATTAATGTAACTAAACTCTTCTTTTAATATACATTTTTCGAAATGATATGTACTTTTAATAAGATAAGACGAAAGTGAATTCTTGTAATAGATAATAATTTATTACAAATACCTTGTTAATTACTTTTCTTAGCTTAGAATCTAAATTTCCATAAAAATGTTCTCACTTAAAGATATTGACAAAAAATGTTTTAGTTAAGAATTTCTACTCATTTTTCTTGCGTAGCCCCCTCGGCCAATACCAGCATGGATTGGTGAACTATCGGCTACAAAATTAAGTGCCGTATGTATTCAATATGATCAAGTGCCAGAATATCCTCCGGAGAAAGTTGTAGGTGCCGAAGATTGTTTGTATTTAAATGTTTACGTGCCAGTACGAGAAAAAGAAGGAAATAAAATCCCAATGCCGGTAATATTTTGGATCCATGGCGGAGCATTCCAATGTGGTAGCGGTATATTGTATGGACCCAAATATCTAATGGATCATGATGTTATACTTGTCACAATTAACTATCGATTAGGACCTATGGGTATTTAATATCAATATTATACTGATATTAAAATTATTAGCATATTAGTAAAAAAAATATTTATTACTTTTAAAATGTTATTGCTTTCAAAATTCGTTCAATTATTTGACAAAATACATAATAATTATACAAACAAGATTTAATTTGGCCAATTTTAAAACAAATGTGCAAACTTATATGTGTTGTGCGTTTCCTAATTTAATTCTAAATTGAAAATCATTTTTTTTAAATATTAGGTTTTCTCAGTACGGAAGATGAAATAGTTCCTGGCAACATGGGTTTGAAAGACCAAAATATGGCACTTCGTTGGGTATCACAGAACATCGAATGGTTTGGTGGTGACCCTAAAAAAGTGACATTGGTCGGTTTGAGTGCAGGTGGTGCAAGCGTACATTATCATTACTTATCGCAAATGAGCGCTGGACTCTTCCAAAGTAATTTTATGAGATAATATAAAAATTAATATAAAGAAAGAAATCATTTCATCTACATTATATTAAACTACTACATCACAATTTTATATAATCTAGATGGTATATCGTTCAGTGGTACAGCATTTGATTGTTGGACGCAAGCTGAGAACTCTTTAGAGAAGGCCAAGAAATTGGGCGCTTTAATGGGATGTCCTACAATTAGCTCCAGAGATATGATACGTTGCTTGAGATATCGTCCAGCTCGTGCAATCGTACAAACTACAAGTGAATTTATGGTAAAACTCTTCTTACTTTTATTTCCTTGATAAAAGAACAATTTTCGGATGAAGAAAAGAAAGTTATAATCAATCTTATAATTTTAGCCATTCTTTTTCAATCCCTTCACTCCTTTCGGACCAGTAGCTGAGAAATTTGGCGATGAAACACCTTTCATCGATAGAACGCCCATTGAGATTATCAATAACGGAGACATCCAGGATATACCTTGGGTTACAGGAGTAACAAGTGAAGAAGGCCTTTATCCTGTGGCTGGTAAGATAATGCACATAATAACACATAGATATTTACTATAATAAATATATAACTTATTATAGAGTTTATTGCTGATGATCAAAATCTGAAACAGTTGAACGATAATTGGGATATTCTTGGACCAGGCTATCTTGATTTTAATTATACTATCCCGAGAGAGAAGCATATCGAGATTACTCGGCTTGTTAAGAAACATTACTTTGGTACAAAACCAATCGATCGACAAAGTACAAAAGAACTGATACAAATGTCGGGTGATCGCTTTTTCGTCGTAGATAGCGAGAAAGCTGCGCGAATGCAGGCCAAAGTAAATAAGAATCCAGTTTGGTATCATTATTTTACTTACAGAGGTGCGCAAAGCTTAAGCAATGCTTACAGCGGTACCACCGTGAATTATGGTAAGCCTGTGAAATATTAATGTTCAAGAAAATTTACAATATAGATACACATACTTCTATTTAAAAAATATTTAATTAAAAAAAAATTATTTCTTCGTTTTATCAGGCGTCTCACATGGCGACGACGTAGTCTACGTATTAAATACTTCCTGGGTAGATCCACTTACAACACAAAAAGATCGCGATATGCAAAAGCATTTAATCGACTTTTGGGTATTGTTTGCCACAGAAGGGTAAGAAAGAAATACTTATACATATTGCATATGGTATTAAATGTAAACTCATACAATACAAAAATACTAATTCTTTCAATTTTTCAGAATTCCGAAGATAGCTAATGTGGAATGGCCCAGATTAGATCCTTCAAAGAAGGAACTTCATTATTTGCATATAGCTGCTCCTGATAAGATTAACATGAACAGCAATCCTAACTTTGGAGAAAAAGAATTCTGGAATTCGATTGATTTTAAGGAGAATATATTGAAGCACTCAAGAATCAATAAAGATGAGCTTTAAATAACAATGAAATAAAAAATAAAAATGTCTTTTCTAGATTAAAACTTTGTTCAAAGATAATGTTATTTAGTTTTATACATACATAAATTTATTTTATACATAATTTATATTAAATTTCTCTTTATTTTAAACATATAAAAATAATTAGCAATTAATTTCTTGTGCAAATAAAAAATGTAATGTTAAAACTTATTGCAGCTTATAAAGTCGCACTATCAAGAATATCAAATTTTAGTCTTAATGTGGTAATCAGTATAATTAATGTTTAATGTTCCCATTTTCTGAATTATATATAATAAAATATTTGTTAAACTATTATACATAACAAATTATTTTAAAACTATAAAATATGAGTATATTTATAGATACAAAGAATGAGAAGGAATTATTATTAATAGAATTATTAATAATAAATCCTTCTTCATATTTTTTTAATGAAGCATTTCTAATAAATATTAGAAATTCTTCATTAAGAAAAAGTAATCAAATACAATTCACATTATGCTGACTGAAATAAGTGTTTTATTCATCTAGTGTTTTATTAAAATATTAAAATTAAAGAATATACAAGTGTGTTTTAATATTAAATCTAACAAATTTTTGTATTTTATATAAAATAATATTGAATAGTAAATTATAAAATCAAATTTTTTCAATAAAACGTATGCTTTAATAATTTCTAAAAAAATGTTTAAAATAAAGGATGATAAAAGAGATAACAATACATGATCAATAAAATTATAATAAAACTATAAATATGAATATATAGCGTTACATATAAATAAAATATGCCATTTTTTTCAGAACTAAAATATTCACAGTCTTTTATGTGGAATCAGTTGTACTATTTCTATAGTATATAAGTAATTCAAATCTGCTAAAATCTTTGTTTTAAAATTTAATTCTTTATAATGCTTTGAGATATCGAAAATTTTACAAAATCAAGATTTTGTGAAATCAAGATCAAGATCGATAGTTTAGAATCAGAACTTATATTAATAAAGCGTACTTACTTAAAAATTTCATAAATAATATTCTAAGACATTGCATCTAATTTTTATTTACTAAAGATAATAACAATATGTAACGGTAGAATTAGTTTTCTTTAATTAATAACCAAAAATATGCATACTAAATCCGATATTCATAGTTTTTATTTCAAGATTTAAGTAATGTCTTAAATATAAGAATCGACTATGAATATTGATCTGAGTATTAACAGTTATTATGTCAACTTATATTTGACGAAATCTGTTTCCTGTCTTAAGATACCAGTCAGGATAAATTCTATATCTTGTACCGTAACAGTTTTCGGTGCTTTAGCAAGAAATTTTTTTGCGTTTGGCAAATCTTCTTTACGAGATAAAATCATCGTTCTTTCGGACCATTTAGTCGGTGGACGTAATAAAGTTTTTCCTCCACAAGACGATATTATATCTATAAGAATACAAATACGAATATTTGTATACTAGAATATTAGAATACAAATATTTTATATAAGTTGATATAAAAATATTTCTATATTACCTTTTAATTCTTTTATAGGCGGTGGCCCGATGTTCGGCGTCAATACAACGATATAGCCGTCTAGCATTTTTTTCTCTCTAGCTTTATCAAGACTCTCCCTCAGTTTGAAATCATACTTGGTTTCGGCTTCGAGATCTTTTAATATATGCTTTTCCCAATCTATAAACTCTTTCTTAGTTTTACTTTCTGTTAACCAATCGATCGCCACTATGGGTACACTTTTTGCTAACGCGCATAAAAATTTGTATGTTCGACGAACTTTATCAGTAACTAAAACGGTGCACTGTGCCGGATCTTCCACTTTACTTCCACCTGTAAAAAAAATTGTCAACAAATAGTAAAATAACTGTTACTATTGCGAAGAAATCTATTCATTTAAATATAATTTATTTAAATTTATACTCACCTAATTTTTTAACAATCTCACTATAATTTTCTATTACACCCGTTATACCCGTAAATAAAACTTTATGTTTCATTGTGGACGATATGGAATTATTTAGAATCGAAATATTCCTGCGCGTTCTAGAAGGCGTTAAAATAAGAGATGTAGTTTCCGTACTTGTATTTAGACTTAAAGCGCTCTCGTCAATTAGTCTACAAATATTTTGATTCGACTCCATCTTCTTTCTTGTTGTTCTCAATCGTGAAGCTCTAGAATTTATCGAAGTATCACTTTCAGTACTGCTTTGGCTACTTTCACAAGTTATGTTTTCTATGGAAATATCAATAAGTGAACTTGTAGAATTCTTAATACGAGAAGGCTTCTTAAATATTTCTTCTTTTCTTTTTATTGAGATGACTTGTGATAGTGAAGAGATTGTCGTTTCTGACAACGAAGAGGTGGAACTTTTAGCAGGTCTTTTACGTTTAGCTTTTGCTACAGCATTGTCAAGTTGTGTATTATCAGAGTCTTCTATCTCAGACGATAAACTACTCTCAGTTAAAACAGAATTTGTTTCGATATCTGAATTTTGTTGTTTCTTGCTTCTGGTTCTCAATTCTCTTTTAAATATTTTCGTCTTACTACCTTCTCTAATTGATGAATTCTTATTCCATGTATTACTCGGAACTCTTGCCATAATATTTTCAACTTCTTGCGATGCATTATCTGAATGACTCTTGAGGCTCTTTAAGGGACTAAGTATAATTTTCGGAACTTTACTGAGTTGCTGATTCGTCTGTGTTTCTGTCCCTTTGGTTGGAGCTGGCTTATTTTTCCTATTATTTTTACTTGCAGTTACATTATTGACATGTGTTATGACTTGATTATCATAAATTGTCTGCCTGGTTCGTTTAACATTGGATCTCCCAGGATAAACATTTCCATCTGTTCTCATATTTAAGGAGATCTCTTGAGTTTCTTCCAACGTAGTTTTAGATATTATTTTATTATCTTCGGAAGACTTTATATTTTCAGAGATATTTTCACGTGATCTTATTTTAGCAATATGTTCAAGGATATTCGGGGATTGCCTATCGGTTATGGTTTTTATGGCATTTCTGCGACTGCGTGTAGAAACTGGACATTCCTCAGCGACAGTTTTACGTTTTTTCGAAGTAGTTTGTTCCACGCTTTTTTCTATCACATTTAGAGATATCTTTTTCTTACCGATAATAGATTTTGTTTCTGATTTTGTAGATCTGGTTGCTTCATAACTGGTTGTTTCTATACTTTTTAAAGTTTCTTTCTGAAGATCATGTGGATTCTCGTCATTTTGTTTGCTGAAATGTCGTGTTATTCTTGTACTGATCCATGAATTTTTCGATTCATCCGTATTTTGCTTTGGATTTTCCGACATATTTGATAAAACGCGTAAACTTTCCTTGTTTCTTTTCTTCTGACGTTTCGGACAATTATGTTCATTACTTAACATTCTATCTGCAATTTGTTGGAATCGTTTATACGTGGATTCGCTGGAATCATCAGATTCAGAAGTGTCCATTAGGCCTACTATTCTGTCAGTCATTAGATTATCGTGAACAAGATTTGACTGATTATCAATGGATGACTTATTGTGTTTGCCAGAGTTATCCTGTTTACGTAATGATTTTCCCTTCAAAGGTGTACTTTCTTTTCTTTTACTTCTTGCGATATCTCGTTTAGATTTTGTGCTACGCACAGTTGATGTCGATGATGCAGAAGGACTCGCTGGATTTGAAAGTGTTCCTGATATTCTAACAGCTGGTAAGCGCGTTAGAATGTCATCGTCACTCTCATACAATGTATCCAATATTTGCGCACGTTGTCCATCATTTTCTGATGGGCAAGGTGTGCAAATTGTTTTCTCTTTTGCAACATCGACTTTCAATTTGATTGGATCACTTTCCAACTTCAAGATTTGTTTCCTCATTTTCGATGTGGGTTCATTATCACATTTCATCAATTTTGAACTTCGAAGACTTCTTTTGTTATTTCCACTTGAGATGATTTTATTTTTGTCGTTATCGTTTAATGTTTCCATTATTGAATCAGATTTGTGTTTTGTCTTGGCGATTCTTTTTTTTTTCTTGTTAGATTCTTGAGTTACATTATCATCCATGACTTTTTCATTACTTGCTTTAGATGTCTGGGAAAAATCAGCGTCTTGACCAGAAGGAGTTATATCCTTCACAGAGTCTAGGAACTCTTGTGTATCTTTTAAAATATTTCGCTTTCGTTTTGTAGTAATAGTAGAAAAATAAATATCTGAATTTTGAGATTCAGTCTCTGTCTTATTTACATTATTCGTATTTATTTCATTATCTAGTAAATTATGTGAATGTTGATTATAGGATATATGCTGTTTCTTTTTTATTTGTTTTTGTGGCACATTACATGTATCTCTATCATTATCGTTGGCTTTATTAATAGAATCATCACTTTGCGATGACAAAATCTTTTCCAAATACTGCGTCGACATATGCGGCGATTCGTGAATGCTATTCATATCGTTATTTACATCATCAAACATTTCATTGAGTTTTTCTTCGAGAGTGTCATTTAAATTTACTTGAGAAGAGCCTTTTTCACGAGTGGAAATTCCCTTTCTTTTATTTTCAATTTCACCGATTATTTGTGTAGGCGCTAGCTCATAATCTATGTCTTCACAATCAAGATTTTCTGTTGTGCGATAGTCAACTGATTCTGCATTAATAATTCGCTTGTTTACATCATTTTGATCATTTTTTGAGGCCAAGTTTATAGAATTACTCGGAGAAATTTCACGTGATAAAATGATTTGAGTAGGCGCTACATCATCAATATCTGGCACAGATGTACTTCTTTGATTATCATGATTGTTGTTTATAATTTGTGTCGGCATATCACTAATCTTAGCTTCATTAATTTTAGAGTTTTGTGATTGATCAATTGACCAATTCGATGTATTATTAGTTACAGGATTGTTCAATTGGGTTTGTACATCAAACATATCTTCAGATTCGATGCTTGTGCCAGGATCGTTTCTATCATTTACAACTTCATCAGATGGTTTATTTAACATTCTTAATTTATACTGCTTTTCAGCAAGTTCTGCAATATTTTCATGTATGTCTGTTTCCGAAAGCGTGTCATTAATTTGTTTCGAGCGAGGCTTCTTTTTGGAATCTTTGGACATTATTACTGCATTTTTCTCATCAGTTTCAGAATCGTCCGACATTAAAGCTTCAAATTTGCGACTAACGCATTGAGTAGGAGCTTCGAAAATATCTTCATCGTTTTCTTCAACATTTATCATGTTTTGCACATGTTCGACGTTACTATTCTTTTTCGATAACATTTTTGCAAGCGGTTTCGGAGTAGACGCATTAGATGCTTGCATTTCTTGCTCATCAATGCCCTCACTAAAGAGCTCTAATAAACCTGATGACTCAAGCAAATAAGCGCTCTGGTTTAACGATGGAGGAAGTCTACTTTCAACTCTTGGTGAAGATAAATTCAAATATTTACGATTTCTGGAGCTAGATCTCGGTGGCTTTGTAATGTTCTCGTGATTTATCCCGTCCTTAACAGTATTTGCTATATCGTTTCTATCTTTTTCCTTATTTGCTCGATCATTACTAATCTCATTTGCCATACCATCCGTTTCGAATTGAGTTTCCATATCGGATATGTCTTTATTCTGCTCGCCTCTTGCAATGCTATTTAATTCAAGTTGAGTTTCCAAATCAGATATATTTTTCGCAATATAGTCATCATCGAACTTTTGTGTCTCTAAATCATGAATACTGCGCCCGAGTTTAGTTAAATTTTTCTCTTGACTGTTACCCTCGATTTCAGAATTCTGAGCATCGCTGCTATCTTCATCAATGTTGTCAGTATCAGCTTGCGTTTCCATAGTATGAATATCCGTCATAAACTTCTTCGCCATTACATTTCGAATACTGATATTATCTTTTTGAGTTTCCATTTCATTAATATTGTCTAGACAATTCTGAGTTTCTATATCATGAATATCTGTTACAGATCTGCCAGCTGTTTTGTCGCAAACATTTAATGTTGGCAGTTGCTCGCTACTTTTAGCATTCGTTTTAATCTTGGATTCATCAATAAGATCACCTTGTGTCTCCATGTCATAAATGGAATTTGATGTCGTTTTATATTCTTCATCAAACTTTTGTGTCTCTGCTTCATATATACTAACTTGATTCTCACTAACATCAGATGTGTGCAATGCAATGGCACTTAGCAAGTCATTGCTCTCATTTTTGGAAGTATTCTTTTTATTAATACTTGGAGATGGACTTTGTTGCGGAACTCGCGGTCGTCGAAAGACGCTGCGAGTCTCATCATTTTTTTGAGTTTCAAAAATAATGGATCCATCGTTGTCTACACTGGATGAATTATTCTGCAAATGAATATATTCCTAATTTTAGTTCAATTAACACCAATATTATACAACCAATAGGAGATAAATATTACATGCTAATCGCGAGTAAAGCACTTACGAGTGATGAATCTGGCGTATTAGGAATTATTATATTCGCAGTTTTCTGTCGCGATGGTGCAGGTGTTTCTGGTATTACTTCGTCGTTAGCTGGACAGTATATACGATAAGTTGCACGCACTCCTCCGAATTCAATAACACTTCCATCCTTAAGTTCGTACGAACGATTGGGTCGTAGTATTAACTGTAAAAATAAGAAAAAATTCTATTAATTCATTTCTTAAAAATTATCACAATGTTTTTAACACGTCATTTTAAATAAAGCATTAAGATATTTATATAATTGTGTATATGTATATTTCACATATGTAGTTTACTAAGAATAATTCTTTCTCTATCAATTAGTTATATGTCTGCATGTGTGAGATTATATGACATAGCTTACATATCAAAATAATGAAATGACTCGAAGTTTTATCGATATAGTTATTAACAATTAAAATATGTAGTGATTACATTATTAAGCTTTGTTTTGTTGAGAGATTTCAGATCACAGATCCAGGTTGATCCTCGACTGCTAGCTTCAATTTCTGCATGTAGTTTTGACACAGTCTGAAAAAAATATTACAAATTTTTTTTAATATTTGGTATCAAAAATGCTTGTTCATTAGTATTTTA
>Ga0157364_1007868_pt1 | contig 11042 bp, 1 predicted proteins | sample AttsexASBM2_FD_111476 | JGI IMG/M metagenome (GOLD analysis project Ga0157364, IMG submission 111476) | Fungus gardens microbial communities from leaf cutter ant in Ribeirão Preto, State of São Paulo, Brazil - Atta sexdens ASBM2 | ecosystem: Host-associated > Fungi > Mycelium > Unclassified ... | reverse complement strand
GTTTCCCTCTATTCTTTTATTTTTTATTTTTTTTTTTTTTATATATTTTTTTTTTTTTTATTTTTTTTTTTTTTTATATATATTTTGTTATTAAAAAAAATAAAAAAAAAAAAAAATATATATATATATATATATATATATATATATATATATTTGCTTGATAAATAATTTCTTAATATCTAATTTAATTAAAAAAAAATTATAATATATTCATTTTTACGTTTCATTAGCAATTTATTCTTTGTTTATTTTTATTCTTCGAACTTCAGAGCAGATTTTATAATATATTGTGTATTCCGAACTGCATACAAATCTGAAAAAAGTTCTTATGAAAGATTTAACGAATTTTTATCATCATTGAAGTTAAATTTCATTTCATTTATTTTTACAAATTTAAATTTATGTATTAGAATTTACAATAAAAAACTTAGTTATGTTTTTGAATCTAATATTTTCTGTAGAGGATTATAAAAGTTATAAGCAACATTGAGTTTGTCATACTTATGAAACTTTTAACGAGTTTTATCAATAGAAGTTGAATTGTATTTAATTTTACAAATTTAAATTTATGTATCAGAATTTATAATACAAATCACCTGTTTTTAAAGTGCATTTTGTTGTTTCTACAGTGAGGCTGTTTAAGAAGAAGAGGATTAATAATACCTCTGAAAAAAATTTCGGTAAAACGTGCTTCTCGCAGTAAGAGAAGTATGATGGATAACGTCCAGAAGATCCGAAATTAAAGATTATTTTTGCAAGACACTTTACCTTTCACCGTTCCATCCTTCGCCGATTACCTCAAGCATCCATGGATGCAAGCATCCATCTGTAAAATGGAGAATCACGTGCGTCGATCGTTCGTCCCTCAATTTGAATTTAATCGAAAGTCTCTTCCGTTTAGTGTCATCATCAATCACGCCCCGCGTCGATTAATCGCAAACATTGTATGCAAAAAGAAAAGGAGGCAAAAGTCAAGGCTTCGAGGTATCGACGCGGCTGCCAATTAGCGCGCGTCTGGCGAATCTCCCGCGTGCGATTCGTATTCCGCCATCGCATAGAAATTCGCCGCGAGCGAAACTTTGTAACGCTCGTTACCTTCGATTTATTCGCTTTTTCGTCGCCGTCCGCGCGCTCGTCCGCTCAGTTCTCGAAACCGAGAGGACAAAGTTGGCAACGGCCAACTCCGGCCGCATTAAAGCGCGGCTACCGGCTTATTAGTAAAAAGCATGACAAATGACTCGCGGTTTAACCCCATGGCATGGCTTAGCCCAGCCATCCGCGGCGGACCGACTGGCCCCAGTTGGGCCGTACAAGCGACTGTGCAACACGGCGCGTGCGGTGATATACGACGATTTTTAGTTACGCTTTTATACAGAAATAAATCTACCGGTTAACGCGCGGCGCCATTCTCCAAATTCTCGAAAGCGCGCGCCTGATGCGCAAAACTAGAAATCGTTGACTGAAGAATGAAATAAGGCTTTCTCAGTATATGCACGTAGCATGTATAAAAGCCCAAATATATCTGACATAAAATAAAATGGAAATTACAAGATAATTCCGTATCGAAAATATTGCTTAAAAAAACATGAGTGTTTTGAGGAAATAATTAAAAGACAGAATAAATAGATTAAAGTTAAGAGTAAATGAATAGATGAAATATTTGTGTGTATGTGCGAGAAGATTTGTTAAGTGTGTTTATATACTAATTTCTTCAAAAGACTCAACGTTCAAAAGAACTCCTCGAAGGGAGAAAATTTACAATAAAAGGAACATACATTAAAATAATGAATAAGGCAACAAATTAGCAACAAAAAAGCACTAAATGTATGTATATACATTTATTTTATTCAATTGTACTATAATGCCAACTTATATGTATAAATGTCACGTGCGGCAGGATGCAGATGGCCGACTTCTCGTTACTTGCGTTAGGACGTTAAATGATCCTAATGCTCGCGGCTTAATCGCCGCTAATACTGGACCACCATATCTCTCCCTATCCTCTCCCTTGCCGTCAGGCATTGTCATGCACTTTGACTAACGTTTCTGACGCTTACCCTCGACCATGTCCCGTAATGAGGATTGCCGATGGTCACGCGTATTAATCACCGTCGTTTGGTGCGCACTACAACTGAATCGCGCATAATAATGATCGAGAGGACGAATCGGTCGGAAGAGCCATATGGATTAGCGCGACTGATCATGATTATCAAGACGCGAATGATATTTCAGAATACGAATCCTCGAACTTGTCTATTGAATCGGGATTGTTATGGTAAAATTAATTTTGCCCCATAAAAAGATAGGCTTTTTTTTTAAGAAACAACTTACTTTTCTAAATAGATTATGTTATTTTTACACGAGAAACTAAATAACACACATATCGAAGTCATTTTTTACACACTTGGATTTCCAGTGAGTGTAGTACATCCCAAATGGGAATTCATACAGTAGACCAGTATTGAACCCTGGCGAAATACCAATTCTGTACCGAAAAATGAGTTTTCTTTTTCAGAACCAGTATTTAAAGAACAATGATGTGATGCTGGCTCAATGTGTGAATCAGTATTGAATAGCAGTATTGATCCAGTACATTACCAGTATATTTTCGGTATTGCGTCTATATTAAAAATATCCAAAACCAGCGTGTCAGATGTCAGTCACTGAAATAATATACTGCTAGTATATTTGCAGTATCATACCTGTAGTACATATCTGTAGTAACTCTGTACTGTAATAGTAACTGTAACTCTGTAATAGTAACTCTGTACTGTAATAGTACAAGTCTTGGCATTGTTACTTACATAGCAATATAAGTAACAATGTTTCTTTGAAAAAAAATTATTGATTGTATTCTAAAGTGGTCTCTAGATATCCAGTACAATTATTTTGTACTTATTGTATACTCTTTTTAAACAGTTTAAATAATCTGAGGGCACAAATAGTCTCTAGACGATTAATAATATTGTGTAGTAATACCGATCGTCTGGCTATTTTAAAATTAGGAACATGGAAATATAATATTCTGCATTAAGATAGACAATAAGAAAAAAAAGATGCTTAAAAGCCTTTATTATATTGTGACGAAGATAGAAGTTTAGTAAGATATATTTGATATTGTGACGAAGATAGAAGTTTGAAAATTAGACTGAAGAAATTATCGATTCAATCATAATTATAATTTTTTTCTCGATTATTCAAACGCTGAGAAATCTTCTATTTCGAGATGTATAGTTTAACTGATTTAAGATAGTGACGAATATATATGGAACATTTCAATCAATTTCATCCTCGTGGAACGAGAATTCCTATATGTTCTCAAATCGATATCCATTCTAACCGCGGGGCGGAGACGAAGGGTTTATAAAGGGAGGTTGAGAAGAGAGAAGGACGGCATGGGCGAACACAGGCGAGATATGCTTCCTTGTTTGCTCGCGTCCATATCAGGATGTTATTTGTCCTGGATATCCCATGGGACCCGGTGACACTCGATCTCTATGTCCACGATGAGACTTAAACCCGGCTTCTGCGTGCAGGCTCTTTACGCGAGAATGCTTTTGGGTATATGCGATGCGTGCTTTTGGATGCTCCGAGTTGTGACGTTTCGCAAAAGAAAATCATCGCTGTATTTGGTGGTACTATAATTTTAATTGCGCTCTCCTTCTGTTTTTTTTTGTGTTCTTACAATTAACTATTATTAATTTCTATTAATTTCAAAACGATGTCATTAAATTTAAAAAACTATTATAAAAAATTATTAAAAAATAAATTTCTATCAGAGACACTATGTCAATAAAAGAGATAGAAATAGTAAGTTTAATTTATCTTAAACTTTTATTGCATAAATAGAAAACATATTTAAACACTCTCAGAATAATAATAATGAATTGAAAAGTGAATGTATATATATGTGTGTATATATATATATACACACACATATATATATAGATAGATATAGGTGTGAATTAATTAAATTGTTTCCAAAAATCAGTCTAAAATGATCAATTTATTTAATGTTTAATTTATTAAATTATGAAGATAAATTAGTAATTTTAGACCATTTTCTTCGAACACAATTTAATTAATTACGCACGTCTATCTGTACGCTTAGACTAGAAAAGATATTATATATTTTACACATATCTATAATATATAATTTAATATAATACAATATTAATGATATATAAGAGCAATATTATTACACTGCATTAACAGTGCATTATCAAACACTATAAATATTATAAGAGTATCCCTCTTTTTCAAAACTACATTACAAATTTTAATAAAATATCGATGTCCACTACAATCGATACAAGATTCAAAAATATTAACAATCAATTCATCGAAGAAGTGAAAAGAATTTTTATGATTTCAATTTAAGTCAATTTTGTGACTAGCCTTTTTCTTCCTAGGAGAAATTTCAAGGGGAAGAGATGGTTAAATCGAGGAGTGTTAAGCCAAAAGGACCAAAATTTTGATCAACGCAGCGAAAACCCAGGCTTTGCGCATAGTCTCTCACTCTTCTCCGGGGTAATATTTAATTTCTTGCCCGACTGATTTCCTCTTCGCCGAACCCTCGGAATGCTCCCCCCGAGGACTCAATGTCGCACGGCATCCCGTCGCTGTGATAAAACGCCGAACGCGAACGGCAAGCAGGATGGAAAGGGAGTTACCTTTCCCGCTGAGGTACTCCCATTTTTTTTCTCTCCGGAAGGGAGCAAGCCAATCTTCTGGCCGTCGGGTTATTTTGCGACGTGACGTATGCGACAGCGAGGCGCGGCTTGATTTGGCGTCCAGCGGCGCGTCGCGACGTCGACACATCGTTTTTCGTCGCGACGAGTTCTATCGCTCGAGCCAAAGTTGAATAGCACATATCTATAGAATGGTTGGGAAAATATATTCAAATTTCATTGCCGTTTAATTTACGGATTGATACGTTTGATTCATTGATCAAATATACTCGTAGGACAATTTTTGCAAGACATTTTGCGTTCGAAATTTAACATGGAAATTTTTATAGCAGGCTGCAATTCATAAAGTGATCGATCGATTAATTCTTTGTTCTTTTTTACTCCCTTATATACGTGCTTTATTTTAATTTACCAGCAATTAGTGACCTGCATTATTGGCGTAGTTGTATCAGTCTATCGATTAAAAAAAAGAAATAATTTCATCAAAAAACAATTTGAGCTCCTTTTTTTAGAAAGGAGTTTTTTATAAGTATCTCGACAATTAAAAAAGATTCTACTAAAATAAGATAATTAAGAAAAATTCTATTAAAATAATTTTTATTAATTATTATTAATGGTAAAAAATAGGAAGTATTTATAAAAATCAATGAAATTTTTTGAGAAATTTTGAAATGTTTCTATAGGAAATGATTAATTATTGAAAAAAGGAATCGATCGTTTATTTAGAGAGTTGCGGAGCCAAATGATTATTATTGGAAAGTGTAATTTTTACGAGATGAATGCCTCATCAGGCGAAGTCTGATCGGAAGATGTTGGTAAACGTAACAGTTTCGATAACATTCTCCGCCTTTCTTCTCTCTTCTCGTTCTTTCGCTCTTACCTGCAAGCTCATCTCCATTTTCGTGATTTACGATGTTCGTTCGCTCAGCCATTAATGGGCGCATGATTGGCCGGCGCTCCTCGGCCTGTCGAGGGCCACGGATGCCGAATGGTGCAATAAATAGTAGTAGGTGTTAAGGTGTATTTAAATTTAGATTGGTATCTCGCGCGCCACCAAGTTAACGATCCGCGGTCCAACCGGTACTAAGTGATCCTAATGTCCGGGCCTAATCGCCACTAATATCGATCACCATATCTCTCCTGAACATTCTCACTTCTTCTCAGATCCGTATGAGAACTCGTCGAACAACATTCCCACATAAACGAATACTAATAAACGACGTTAAAAACTGAGAACCAAGATAACCAGTTGTGTTTGAATTTTAATTAATATCTTCAACGATTTCTTGTTTTTCCTGCTAATCTCTAATTTAATAGCGAGGCTATCATAAGCTGTAATGGATGTTACAATAAACGACTTGTCTCGGAATATTTAGCATCGTTAAGTCGGCCACGCTATCTTTACAATATTAAATTTTCATTAACGTCAAAAAAGAAGCTATTGCTGCATAAACTTTTAATGCTTTATTGCAAAAACTTTTCCTAAAAGAAGTTTTAGAATAGAATTTTGTTTTTTATTGGAATAATTAACTGTCTCATTATGGAACAATTGACTTTTCCAGAATGGATACGATTAGTGAAATTTTTATTTTTATTTCAATGTATTGTTTTGGATTTTAAGAACACAATCATTTTTTTTTGGGGTGGGAGGTACATAGGTTTCCACCTACAATCGTACGCTTTTAAGCGACTTTTGAACGATTAATATTATTGTTCAATTAATTTAACAACATTATTGATGTCTTCTCTAAACAAAACAATTCAATATGACTCAATATAATTTCACTCAAGATTGTTACGAGCTTGATATCTGATTATCTTACATAGTTTCATTGATTTGACAAATTTTTTTAATAAGAATCAGTTGATATTTAATCACCAAACAAGTCAAAATTTAATGAAGATAAATTCTGTAAATTTTTAAACTAAATAGCACTTTCTTAAGGTGGAACAGCTGTCGTTCTATGTCTAATAATGAGCATGAAAAGAGCATGTTATAATTAGTTTTTTAGAAGATAGATCACGTGAAACTTGAGTGGTCATATAATGACCATTCAAGTTTCACAATCTCAGTCAATTTTAATAACGTGATTTATTAACGCCAAAAATAAATATCGATTGTTATAAACTGGCGCTTTATTGTCTAAGTATCAACATATCAATATTTTACAAATTGCGCGATATACTTCAAAGAACTTTTGAATGATGTAATAATATATTGCATAAATTTTCAATATTGCCTCTATCTAAACAATTAATAATATTGTGCAATATCATATTGTTTAATAATATTGATCGCTTATAATAGAAATCACTTGATATTTAATTTTACCTTCCGGCAATCAATAATTTCATGTATTAAATATTGTCGAATAATATTGATCGTCTAATGAACAATTTTGAACATAATAGCTGCATTTAGCAAACTCGACAATTGAATAAACTTTTGTTGATGTGTTCTTCTAACTAGATCATCTATCAGACTTTCAGAGCTAGAAGAATACATTAATAGCAGCGAATTCAACGCTGCGATTCAACTGTTGAGTTCTATTGAATACAGCCATTATCTCTCATAAATACGCTTATGCACGGTTTTGGCCAAAGGTTTATTGGTTTATCTTTCTCGTGCGACACGTATAAGTCATTAAACGCAAGAGGGTTAAGCGGATTTTTCACTTACGTGTCACGGGGATAGGCGGCGAAATCCCGCGAGCGCGAGCGGCTCGGCGCCGTTCAAAGCGAGTCGACAAGGGAGCTTAAGTCGGCGACAGACACGATTCTAATTAAACCACCGCCTCTCCCGCTCCCCACCCGCCACTCACGTCGTTACGGTTATTGTTGTAATTATCGTCGGCGCGTGCACGACGTACTTGTCTTCGTCACCGACGCCGCCGCCGTTGCCACTGTTGTTGTTGTAGTTATTGTTTGCCCCGAAACTTCCCAGCCACCCACTGGCGCGGTCCCGGTCTACCACCCAGCCTGTTCCTCCTTCTCTCTTCACCTCTCCCTTCTGCACAACTCCGTAGCCCGCATTCATCCCTCTGCGTTTGTTGTGTGTCTGCAACGAGTTTCGGTTGCACTCGCAACTTCGTGCGGATGCTACGTGTTTCGTTAACTGGGTTTACTGCGCTCGCTTAAGGGGAGGTGAACATCACCCTCTGTTCCTGCACGGGACGATGGTAGTTTCCTCGTTTGCTCGTAGCTTTTAGATACGATTCTTAACACTTTAGCCCTTTCGTCTGAGACTTCTGATCTGCTGCAAACAGATTGAGTTGTACTATTAATTTTAAACGTAATAATAACAATTCGAGAACTAGAAAATTTTATGTTGAGGGCTATGAGGCAATTTGGTTCGTAGCCCTTCTTAATATATTCTCTCTTAATTTTATTACTTGAATTATATTATATTATGTAAAAACTTTTAATTATTTTAATTTATTTTAATTTTTTACCAAGATGTTTAATATTGAATATTTATACTTTCGCTTAATATTTTATCGACGAGAAAAAAAAATTTGAATAGTTCGAAAAGTTCTCGGCATAACACAGAAATGACTTCACAAATATCAAACTGTTATAATTTTTAAATTTAATTCTACACAGATTACTGTTAATTTTTCAAACAAATGCGTTCATTAAATTTTTTTGTTTCGGTCATGTAAGGCAACTTTTGATTCTATTTTGACAATGCATCCGTTCACACTTTTTCAATTGCTGTCGCGAAATTGCATGAATTACGCTTCGAATTGGTTCCATACGCACCGTATTCATTAGGTTTAATTCCCAATGATTTTTTCTTCTTTTTAAATACGAAGAAATAGCTCGGAGGAAAAAGATCTGGCTCAAATACTGAAATAATCAATGAAACTAACGCTTACTTTGAAGACTTAGAGGAATTGTTATTTATACAGATGGTATAAAAATGTTAGAATATCGTTGAAATAATAATAATTGTATTGAACTTGAAAGGAGACTATAAAAAATAAAAAAAAAATTTCAAAATAAAAAAATAAATATAAAAAAAAATTTCAAAAATCATGTGTTTTCTTTATTGGGCCAAAAACTGTTCGAACTATTCTCATATATATATATATATATATATATATGTATACTCTGTTTCACGAGCATCTTTTGGATAAAAATCTTAAATTGATATCATGGTATGCGATCCTGCGGAAACTCAAAGTATAAAAAAGTTACTAGAGCATACGTCAAGTTTATGCACGTGGCTTGTCTAACGTGATCGCGTCACGACTCCAAACAAATCGAGTTGACGAGTTTGTCAAGTGGTCTCTTTGTTCCACGAAAGGCGACCGCGTGTGCACCCTGTACGCGGATAGCCGACCTCCTTTTCCCTTGCCGAAGTTATACGATGAGTTTAGTACTTTGACGTAGCACGTAGGAAACATCCTTCGACGTGCACGTCGGCCGCCATACGTCGAATCCACTTAACTGTACGTAGAGTGTCAGAAGTCGCGTACTTTCGTCAAACCGCGTATATAAAAGAGTGTATGATCGAGTTGAACACAAGTGGTTGTATCGATGTCGAAAATTTTTTTAAGTAATTTTTCAGGTTATAATTACTTAAGGGGATTAAAAGATGTCGATGGACGTGGAATGTCCGAAATGTAGAAATAGAGATCTCAGTTAAATTATTTTGTTCTCTTACTTCAAAAGTGATACAATTAAAAAAATATAATTTTATTTTGAATGAATTAAATAAAAATTACTCTATCAATCGTTAAAATTAAATTGATTTAATTTCATAGAGATCACAATAATTCTAAACGAGACACATTTTGTCGTATTTTTATAAATAAAAAGGAGAATTTTCTATTGAGAATATTAATGTTAAAGGTTAGTTTTGATGATCGAAGTTTGAGAAAGAAATTGTTTTATTTTGAATTTAGTCATTTTAGCAAGGTAAATGTAAATTGTTATATTTTAAGTTAAATTATTTTTGATTGATTATTTTGGATTTGTTATAATTTTGTAGGATATCAAAATCGTTAATTCAAAGAGGATGATTTTTTTAATAATTGTGAAACGAAAATGACATGTACTTATTTATTTCTAAAAGACTAAATAACTAAATTTGCTTTTGAAAATATCTTCTTTTTACCGATATTAATTATTCGTCAATAATTTCAAGTTAAAAAATAGTTTTTTATTAAAAAAAAGAACTTAATTTTTTAGTCGTATCTGTTGCAGTAAGGAAATGATTTAAAAAATGAATATTTTGAAGTTTGTAGAAATTCAACATTTCTTAAATCTGTGTACGTAAAAAAATAGAGAAAAATAGAAGGAGAAAATATGTGGATACGATTTTAAGATGTCTATATATCCGCATATACGAAGCTCGTAAAAATCGGAGAGAGATTGCGAGGGTTTTCTTGTGAGTGTCATAAGCGTCGACATCGCAACTCGTTGATGTCGACGATGACAACGACGACGACAGGAACTCGGCGACGTCGACCTGCTTCTTCTTCACGTACTCCGCAAAATTACACGGTAACTTTACAGCACATTTTGACGTTACACTAGGCGAAGCTCGTTCGTTCGTTCGTGCTACAGGCATACTTTACCGCAGTTTTTTCTCGCCGGCGAAAAGTTTTCCGACGTATTTGTTGGGAAGCACCGTGCGAGGGAAATCATAGTTGTTAGGAAATTATACTGAAACGTCACCGTTCGCGTGAGACGGTATCGTCAAGAAAGTTCGGAGGAACGTTTCCCTCGGAAAAACTAAGCGAATTGCTGCGTTATTTTGTTTTGCGATAATACATTGATTTCCTTTTTTTATCGGAGGAAAGTTACTAGTGCAAAAGTTTAACGGTATTCTTTCATTGATCAACCTTTCAATTTGCTCTATCGGGAGATTAAGAGATTATCTCAAAGCTCAGAATTTTACATTATTTATTAAGATTCCAATCATGATCTTTTCAGCATTAATAGAAATAAGGTAAATTTCATAGGAAAAAAAAATACTTTCTGATTAGATGTAGTAAAAAGAAATCCATTATTTGCATGAAATGGAAAAATTGAATGGAAAAATAATGGATTTCTTTTTACTATACCTAATATAAATATGATACAATAAATATGATACAATTTATAGTTATATAATATTATAATATTTTCAATTATGATGTTTAATCCTCTTTGTCTGCAATCGTTTATTCCCTTCGTCTCGTTTTTTTAAAATTATTTTAGGGGCCTCCAAAAAATATGATAAAATTCGTGGTTACCTTTAACATCTTTATTACGTTACTACATAATTTTTTTAACACAATATTTTAGGAAGAGAAACTGGGAATTTCCACTTCTCTCTCTCTCTCTCTCTCTCTCTCTCTC
>Ga0157364_1007867_pt1 | contig 11042 bp, 7 predicted proteins | sample AttsexASBM2_FD_111476 | JGI IMG/M metagenome (GOLD analysis project Ga0157364, IMG submission 111476) | Fungus gardens microbial communities from leaf cutter ant in Ribeirão Preto, State of São Paulo, Brazil - Atta sexdens ASBM2 | ecosystem: Host-associated > Fungi > Mycelium > Unclassified ... | reverse complement strand
TTGCTCAAACCTAAGGTGTGTACTAAGAGTTATATTTCAATCTTTATTATTTTCTTTGATAATTTACAGTCAAATAAAGTTGAATAATAAGTTATACATTTTTTAAATAAAGATAAACGCAAACATTTTTTTAAATCATAAAACAATTTGGACCAAATATAATAATGGATGTAAATAGAATTTTCATATTATACATTTACATATATAAATTAGAGATATCTAAGAGGATATTCATAGTCCGATCTTATTTCAAGACTATCTTAAGTATGTCTAATATGGCTCTCTGATTCGTGATTTTTCTTAAAATTGTACTTAAGTTGTCTTGAATATAAGCTATGACTATGAATATCAGCCTAAGATATAATTATGCGCGTAACGAATTCAAGAACTAAAACGTAAATCATATAATAAATCGATAATAAAGCATCGTGTGTAATTCATCGAAGAATATTAAAACGTAATAAAACGAGCAGATTATTTTATTAATTTTAAAATATACGTTAACTGTATTTCGACAGTTGATAATCGGCGCGCGACCTTGAAGTGGGGAAGGCACGGGGTGGCACAGAGCGACGCGTTATGTTTGTGCGTAGTTTCCGTGCAGTCATTCCCTTATCGAAGCTCGTACAGGCAGGTAGCCGTGTCGCGTGCCGCTTTTCTTTACATTCCTTTTTGAAACGTAATCGTGAAAAATATAATACGACACTTAATATAATACGACACTTTATGAATAATTAATCATACTAACAACTGTGTGAATAATTAATCATACTAACAATTATGTGAATATTATATAAAATACAACTTTCGTATTATATCTAGCATTTTTAATAATTATACTTTTCAAAAAGAAATGTGAAGAACGGTACGCGACATGGCTATTTGTCTGTAGGAATGGTATCACACGAGTCATAAAAAAGCAATGATAATATGAATACTCTCGCAAAAAAAAGTTACATTCTTGCTTTCACAGTTTAATAATTTAATTAATTTTTTATTTTTTGTGTATCTTTCGTTATACGATTCGTTTAAAAATTAACCGTAATTTTGGAGCTATTTATCGGTAATAAAAGAAACATTTATCTTTTTTATTAATCCCTAGCTTATTTCATTCTTTAATCATATCTTACAGACATCATCTATGTATAAATAAAAGATTCAGCCCTTTTATCTGACTTTATTTCGCGATGATAATGAATTGCAGACACGATATTAATTTCTAAAAGTTAACCGATTGCATAGTAATATAGATGATAGTTATATATTATTCAGATTATCTTCCCTCTCACGGGTACACCTTGACGTGGTGAGAGGATTCAGTTCCCAAAGGATATTTACACGAAAAGAATGGTTTTTCTGAAACATCTAAAAATTTTCGGATGTCTGAGCTAGATAAATTTTTAGATATTGAGTAAAATCATTCTCTTTGTGTAAAAATCCAATGGGGAAGCTAACGTATCCTCGCCGCCGATTTAAAAATGAACGAACCGCAGCCGGTTCGTCGCGTCGCGTGTTCGGGAGTGCCGTTCAAGTTATCGGACTCAAGTTATAGTCCGCGCGCGATTATATTTTATTATTCGCGAGTGTTTTAGTGTGTCCTGTGTGAGATGTTAATCATATTCCGAGAGAAGGAGGAGATCTGGGAGAGCACCAGGCTTCGGAGGAGCAATCTTGCAGTAAATATTTTTTTCTTATGTAAAATTAACCTTTTTTTGCTTATTTTTAAATCATTTTATTTGACAATGATTTAAAAATGATTATTTTTATCAAACCCAACCTTGGCGAGCGAAATTTCATTGATCAACCAGAGGATTTTTCTTGGTTAAAGTGAGGCAAAGATCACGGTAGAAAAGATTAGGTATGGTCAATGCGATGTTGCAAACGCTTTTTTAATTAGTCAGTTTGTAAAACTCTTTCTTCTCTTTAATTGGTCCATCAAACGCTTCAAAGCATTTGTAGCGAGATTACTATTACTCGTATTCATAGGTCGCATTCAGATCTTATATTTAAGACTTCCTTAAATTTATCTTTATAGATACTCTATGAATTATTTCATTGGCTGCTAAAGCATTTGATCACAATCATTGACATGAGCTGTGTTCCAAATTTACTGTCAACGCTGAAAATGCTACAATTTACATTATGTGTAGTAGATTTTCAGTACTGGCAGTCAATTTTGGAACACAACCATAGTATGCCCAGTTTAAGCAAACATGCTTCTTTTGCGAGTTGAAATAAAGAGAAACCTGAAAGAGGATATGACGGCCCAAAACCTGTAACCGCAAAATGCTGCCGCGCACTACTGTCCTCTGACAAAGTGAAAACTACATATTAAATCCTTAGGCATCGATTTATCATCTCCAACCTTGAAAAATGGAGAATATACCCTAAGAAAAATAGACGTTGCTATGTAGTTTACATCCACTTTGTCAGAGGACAGTAGTGCGCGGCAGCATTTTACAGTTACAGGTTTTGAGCCGTCATGTCCTCTCTCAGATTTTTCTCTGATATAAATAATTCGTGTTAATTGTTGCGATCGTTACAAAATGATAGAGAAGATTTTTTGATTCAATTTTTTATAAACAGAACTGCTGTTGCATTCATAACTTGAAAGCTCTTATTAATACATTAATTCTTATGATAAACTTATTAGCGAAACATGACAATAACAAACGATAGCCGATATGAATAATGTTATCGAAAAATTTTATTTTAAACATTATAGTATATCAAAATATACTACGTGCTATCTGTATATAACGTAAAGACTATATAGTCACATATAAGACTAATATAATATGTATTCGCAGCATGAAAATAGAGACTGCAGTATTTGATTTCATAATTCATAATCGCACACAAAGTCAATATCGAAGAGTTACATACTGAATTATTATAAAGATTAGAAACCAACAATGATTTTGTAAAAATTTACAGTGTTAAAATTTAGATGATATAATATTAATTTTATGCTTTATTATTTACTCTTTATAAGATATTTCATAATATATGTACATAAACACACTTAAGATTTATATAAGTAATTTGATAAGTAATTATTTGATTTTTATTTATTGAATATCCATACTAGTAATTAAAAAAATGTAGTTTTGTGGCATATAATATATAATATTATTAAATTATTATATCGTAAATATGCATTCTACATATTAATGAATTTAATACTGCAATAAATTCAATTATTCAGATATTTATGTCTGCTTATATCGACGATTGGAAATTAAATTCATATCAATAATATTGATATGAAATTTTTATCAATATATTTTTAGATATTTTTTCAATTACATCTCCCCCGCAGCCCGCTTGATAATCACGATAATTTTATCAAGTAATAAAGCGAAATCCATAACCGATTGTCAATAACATGATGATAACAATCGTATACCGACGAATCATACACGGCGGAATTATCACTCAACAAGCAGCCTTTATGGCGCTCGCAACTCTCATAACACTCGCGGCTGCGTTCAGATCGTTCAGGATTGAAGGTAAACTTCAAACTTCAAGTAGTAGCCATACTAGTCATCGCGCAGTAAATGTGACTCGTAACGTTTTTAATCAGTGCCAGTACACGTCTTTTTGAATTCTCATCGATCGAGAGTCGTCGTTCTCTACGCGATTCCGCGATTACGGTCATTAGAAGAAACTCGTTGACGGCGCCGGAGGGCAACCAGGAGCGACGACGTAGGAGTCATCAGAAGACCGGCTCTGTCCTTATCTCCTCCATTCTGTCCTTTTCTCGCGCAAGCGAATCATCTCGCAAATTCAACCTCGATAACGGCAGCGAGGAACCTTTCACGTATCGTGACACGTATCGGGTTGCTCCCGGCTAGGAAAGGCGATCCATCTGTCTCGAATCTCGGCTTCCCCGAGCGGAGGATTTTCACGCTAGAAAGCGGCCGTCCAGCAGGGCGATACCATCTTATATGACTTTACTTCGACAACGAGGTAAGTTTCTCCTCGCCTCTCGGACTTCCTCGAATTTTAACGGTCCGAGAGATTCGCCGACTCGACGACGACGGTTCAATCGATATCGATTTAGCGTCAATCGCGTCGATCGAATTGCCAATTATTTTTTTTTCTCCTGATATAACCATAACCTCTCTGCGCCCATGTTGCTCGTGCTCGCTCGCTCTCTAATTTTAGCGACCAGCCATTTTGGACACGACGAGGCGTGCGTGCGTGCGTGCGTGCGTGCAAACATGAGCGAGCCGTGCCAGCCGTGGATCCCTCGCTCTTCTACGGAAATGAGCGTTTCCCTCTCTCTCTCTCTCTCTTCCTTACCGTTTGCATTGGACGACGTAATGATGACGACTCGCGTGTGTGCCGCACTGACGGAGGAAACGATCCTTTTCGAAGCCGGTCCTGAGATTCTGTAACGTGAGAGTCTTGCCATGAGCGATTTTGTCAAAACAAGAGTGAGGAAGAAGAGTATATGAACTGCGTCTTTTTATGTATGCTATCTTATTCTAACTTATATTCTTCAAAATTTATATGTCCATTTTTTTCCACCAACTTAGATTAACTTTAACCCTAGTTTAACTGATTCATTTTTTTCTAGTTTTAAGAATAGGAAAAAGATGAAAAGTAACTTGAACCGAAATTAAAGTTAATCTACATTGGTAGAAACAAATATTAGAACGAATCTTACTCTCTGAAAAGTGAACCTCATTGTTAAAAATTTTTTTATTTAAGACTCAATTTTTAATTTTTAGAGAGATTCCATTTCATAGAATTTAGAAAGTATCTTACTTATTCCAATTTATTGAAGTTGATAAAAACGAAAGCCAATCAAGTTGTTATCTCAAAGCTAGACTTTGTTATAAGATCTCAATATTGTTCAATATTGAATTCTTTAATCCGCGTTTTTCCTGTTATTTTCGGCTATATTACTACTAGATCTGATGCAAAAATAGGTTGCTTAATGTAAATGCATACTTTCTATGGAAAATTCCATGGAAAAAAAACATAAAAATGGAAAAAACAAGATAAAAAAACTCTTTTCAGATCTAGATTCTTCGATAAAAAGAAGAGAGAAAGGAATGCAATTAAACAAACGAATGCAATTAAACAAACTCTTTATTCATTTTGTCCATAGTTCCTTTTAGCTGAACTTCTTGCACAGTTCATCTTTTATCTTTCCAATATGAAAAAAAAAGAGAATAGAACTCTGCAAGAAATTTAGCTAAAAAAGAACAGGCCTAATTTCTACCAAAAGAGTTTTTTATTACTGAACTAATGTATATTCTTTATAATTATTGAAATAAGTAGATGTTTGAAATTTGGCGAAAGCGAGAAGGCGCAAATACATTCCAATGCAATAAAAGAAACAAACATTTAGATTCACTTTAATTTCAGTTTAATTTATTTTTTCTATTTTTCTAATTTTAACATTAGAAAAAGGTAAAGATTAAATTAAATGAATTTAAAATTAATTTGATAGAAATAGACGTTGAACATATGTTTTCACTTCAAGTAATTCGCGTTTTGTAATTTGGTAGCTCCTGCATCGAGAATAGGACGAATGTATAGAAGGGGAGGGAAAGAGAAGCATAGTGTGTAGCAAGTGCAGCGAAAACAAGCGGATCTATTTTAGCGAGCACTTCTCCAACTAGCCTATCGCATCTCTGACGCGTATCCGTGGCCACAATAAGGAATTTATTTCTCTCTTTTGTAACGAGAGAACTAGCAATTTGTTCTACACGCGAGCAGGAACTGCTAATATCCGACGAGTACAATTTATCAGCATTGACATTTCTAACATTTTGTAATCAAATGCAAAGGAAAGTCATTTTAAATACGGTATACAGCCAGTTATATTATTACGGAATGCGTCCTGAATTTGTTACAAACAATTGTGTCGTATTATATATTTTTTCAAACTAAAAAATACATTGAAAAGATGAATTATTTATAAGCATGGTATTGAAATGAGTTTATTAAATAATATAAGAGCCTAATATTCTTTGTTTAAAATTTATACGTAAAATTCATAGATTCATAGAATGTATTATTCTGTATTTTTTAAGTACTTATATTTTGATCGAATTCCCATACAATATGATTTAAAAAGTTTAATCCTTATACAAGCTTTCGAAAAATTCACTAAATTTATTTTGTCCCTTCAGTTTGTTATTATTAGCATTTTTCTTTTTACGTATTTTGTTACACATTTTTGTAACTCTCGTAGTAATAGTTTGAAAATTATATACACTTTAAGAGATAATTAAATGACCTGGCAGAATTGACTTCTCGCTTTAACTGCCATTTTAATTGTAAAGATAACGGAATGTGTTTCTTCTGATATTCGTGCATATTTATTGCGCTTTTATTATTTTATCATATTGAACGAAAGAAAATATTAATTTTATATTCCATCTGATTCATTGAAACATTGTAAAAAAAAGGAACAAGCAACAAATGTTTGCGTGACGTTTGCATTAATATGCGAATTACATATTGCTGCGTCATCTAATAATCAAGAATTCAATAGCGATTCGCTATTTATTTATCAACGCTAATGTTACGATACATGTATAATTAATCACGGTATGTTTGCTGCATTAACGTCAATAACAACAATGCTGACTAATCGAAAAGTTTTCCATAAATCCGATCGATTTTGTAACGAATTTTATTGAGTTTTTATTAGAGATTGACGTAAAAATTAAATCCAATTTTGTAAAAGTCAATCTAGTTGTCATACAATATCTCGCTTATTTTCCCCAGTACATTTCCAGTCCAATTTTCCGATAACAATGTTAGTTCGGAGACATGCAATATATGCTGTGATTAGATTACATAGCTGTAGATATGTATACTGCAAATATGTCGATAAAAAAATCGCAGATAATATATTCTTTCGGCGCGATTTTCTAGCCCGTGTTGTTCAACCTCGTCACGATCGGCAATAACTCGCCTGGCTCATGTTTGTAAATACGACCCTATCGACAAATACAGACTTCCTCGAGTGCACGCAGTATCGGTCGTCAGTTTGTCAAATTTGAAAAGGTTCTTTGAGTTTCAAAAAGTCTGCTTCGAAAAAAGACATTCATGTTATCAGGTATCGTTTATATTTTTTATATACGTACAGAAGATATAAAGAATCATATACAGATAAGAAAATCTGGACTCGACGAGATTAAATACAAAAATAAGGATTAAAGCTTCATCGAGATTACAAAAAATTATGTAATAACAATAAGTAGAAAAGTCGAATATTTCCCATTTTCCAAGCGTTTTATTTATTTTCGTTTTAATTTAATTTATTTAATTTATTCTTATTTTCGAAAAATATCACATACAAAAAATACTGGAGAAATAATTTATAATATGTACGTAATGTTTGCAATTGTATTTTTATATGCAATATTTTTCGAGAATGCGAACGCTGGAAAGCATCCAGTTTTTGAAATTCTAGAAATATTTGAAGACAATTGCGTCAGGCGGGATTAATTCTAAATCTTCTTCCTTTGTCCATGACTGATAAATGTTTTTTATTTTGCGGTTATCTGGCCAAGATGGTCTGCTACTTTGACCCTCAAGTATATATACAGTTCTCGATAACGCAAAATAATACCGCTTTATCAGGCGACAGCGGTTCTCAAACTTTCCTCGCGAATCATAGAATTTTCATGAACTTTGGTGAAAGAATTTTTCTTTATCTCACTGGCGAAATGATTCTGGAGTTCGATTGTGCATTATGCAGCTTGATGAAAATTACAAAAATGAGAAAATTTACTAGGTGTTAATCAATGAAATTATAAAAATTCTAGTAAATTCGTTCATTTTTTTGTTGTACAATCGAATTTCTTGTAAATGCTTTTGCAATTCGAAAGGACGCATCAAAACTCCGTTTTCTTCATAAGAATATGAACCATTACATTAGAACATGCGTATACGTATGTATCTTGGTCATAACGATGAAGTAATATTATGTGTTCCATGTTCTCACTTTCTCCGAATCCGAATCGCGAGCAGAGGCAAGTATACCAGAACGAGTTTCGCCAAGGAAAGTATTTATCGAGGATCGCCTGGCCAATAATTACGATGTATCAAGAACATCCTTCTGAACGGAGAACTCCTAAACAGACTTGTTTCGTTGTTAAAACTGGTCGCGAGAATCTAATACATTGTCCAACTTTATATTTAACAAGCAAATAATTTGTAATGAAAAGTAAGTTTTCTTTTGAAAAATTAAATCTAAAACTCATTGAATACAAAACTACGTAAATGCAAATGTTGAAATGCTGATCTTAGAATTCATCAATTCAAACGGAATTTATATTAAGTAAATTTTTATGCAAATTATGTAAAGAATCTGTTTTGTATTGAAATACAGAAATATTCAAATATCAAAAGAATGTTATATTACTATTAAAAATGAGATTATTAATCCTCCATCGATCATGTTGAATTTTCCATTTTCCATCAGCAACATAAGTTTCAGTTTAGATTCTTATTTTTCTGAATTATATACAAATCTAAAAAATTCTTATTTACATTTGTGAAAGCTTTTAACGAGTTTTTACTATCGTAAAAATTGAATTATATTTTACTTATTTTTTACAGATTTGTATTTATTTACCAGAATTTTGTCTTTAAAGTTCAACTTAGCTGATGGAAGATTAAATTATTCGTCATATTAATTACACTGAGAAGTATGTTTATTACTTCATTTAATCAGACACCTAATATATAATTAATACAGTAAACAGAGAACCGGATGGCTCAATCCATAATGCGTTCTGAACCTGGGTCAACTCACCCCGACCTATCTCACAAGATTTCTTCTTAGGTCTTTCCTATTCGCAGGTCGCATGACTAGGATCATAATCAACTGCAAAGAAATTTTATTTCAACGTTAATTTAATATAAATTATGTCACGGGATTAAAATTTAATTTCACGCACACACAGATCTTAATTCCACAATTTGTTAAATAAGAGTTCTCGATTCCGGGCCAGTTATAACCATTTGAGAGTAGAGTAGAGTGACCTTGCCCGAAGGCTGCTCTCTCCTTAGAAAAGGCGACGTCGGCATCCGGATCGGCGTCGTCGACGTCCGATCAATATACAGCGGCTAAAGGACGCGTGCGCGCCGCGGGGTAGGCCGATCCGAGGTCCCGAGAGCCGTCAGACTACGAAGAGACGAGTAGCACTCTAGTTGCGCTAGCGAGAGGCCGACCTCCTGAGCTCTCTCTCTCCTCTCTCTTTCTCGCGAACTACCCCCTGCGCGAGAATCGATTCTCTCTCGGCGACGCGACAGACCTGCTCTACTTTTTCCACTCTTTCTCTCTCTTTTTCTGTCTTCGAGCCTCGTCCTTTTTCAACATATCTCTCTGCTCACGAGGGTGCTGTTGGAGAAGAGGAACAAGTCTGGGTACATCTGGCAATCAACGACAGCAGCCGCGTCACCGTCGCAAATCACGACTTATGCGTCTGTACCGAGCAGGTAACACCGTTTCCGGTGCACGGACCTTCTACGAGAGAATTAGTTCCCCTGAGCAATTACCACCTCGCGAATGGGTTAACCGAGATTTGCTATTAGATTATTGCTGCATTTCGTCACTAGGGAATGGGAAGACAAAAGTTCTGTGGTTCCAATGCGTGAATCAAATTTAAGACATTTCGTTTCCTGAAAGAAAAAAAATTCTATTGTTAAATCACAAGAGCAATATTCGAAATATTATTCCAATTGATTCTCGCGGTCCATTGATGCCTTTGTTAAAATGTAATTCAGTTTGTCTTAAGAGTTATTGCTACGTCTTTGATTCGTCTTGAGGTATCTTAACAGTAGCCACGAATGCGCCGCTTATAGCACGGTAAATGGAGCGCAAGAATCAATATTAATAACGCACAGTTATTGTAAACAACAGACACCGGTTGCAATCGGGTGCAGAATTACACACCATTTACATTACTACGATTGAAACACGAGCAAATCGCATTCTCAGATATCTCGAGTACTAAATCGATAGATGAGATGTCCCTCGAGAAGTACTATTCTTTACAGTATTAAGAGGGATATTAATTTAATTACTTATAACAACGGTGTAAATCCCTTATGTAAATCTGTACACAAACTTTTAAACGAAGTAATTATATATAAAAAAAAAACAATTCTTTGTTCTAATTTCACGAAGAGCACCTACGAATATTTTATTATTATGAAAAATTAATTATCTTAACATAATCATCATTTAGAAAACAAAATCAAACGGAATCAAACGATCGAATGAATAACATTCAAATAAGTCTGAAGAAATCGAGTACGTCGCAAACATATGTTTATGACAGTAGCTTACCCATAGATAGCTATCTAGCTTACCCCTTCATTTATTATATATGTATACTTCCGCGCAATCATATTTCGAGCGAATGTTCATTTATTATGGCTGCATTTGTTCGATTATCGAAAAAGATTAAATCTGCTCGTCGCAATTTTCATTTCCGCAACTTCAAGGACATTCAGTTCGATTTAGCGATCATCGCTATCATGTTCCTAATATGGTTTGTCCCGCATGAAAATCATCCGGATGATCGTTAGCATTCTAGCCAGATGATACGTACACCGGTCCGATGATCGTCCATGTCTGAAAATTATCTTGAATTTCATCCTCATGGTTTTGCATCTTTCGTGAATGCTTTTAGCAGACCACTAACTCGCATGGATAAGAGCAGTCCGCAAGATTTGCCTATCTTCCTTTGCATCCGGAATACATCCGCAATCCTACCATTGAAATGATCCCAACAAGATCCAGGTTAAAGGGAAAAATAATAAGAATAGAAATAATATTATGTTATAATTAAAATTGATAGATATTCTAAGCAAATACATTTTAGTTTCAAACTCTATAAAAATGATTATTCAAATTAAAAAATTATATTTTTTTCTTTAAAAAATTATATTTTTTTCTTTAAAAAAAAATTTAATATTAAATTTTCTTTTGTATGTTCAAATAAATTTCAAGAAACACTTGTAATAAGTTCCTTAAGTTCTTTAAATTCCTCAAATTT
>Ga0157364_1007866_pt1 | contig 11043 bp, 5 predicted proteins | sample AttsexASBM2_FD_111476 | JGI IMG/M metagenome (GOLD analysis project Ga0157364, IMG submission 111476) | Fungus gardens microbial communities from leaf cutter ant in Ribeirão Preto, State of São Paulo, Brazil - Atta sexdens ASBM2 | ecosystem: Host-associated > Fungi > Mycelium > Unclassified ... | reverse complement strand
CTAGTATCCAAATAGTGGCTCTTCTCTGCATTTTAGTCAGGATTTTCAGAGAGTATGAAAAAGGAGTGTGGTTGTAAAACCATAATTGAAAATCATACAGAGCGATGGAAAGGATATAGCATCTGTAGAGGAGGCATTTTTGTGTCAGGATAATGCCGCATGATGAGTTGTGCAGGATCCTCATACACTTGACTATGGATATAGCTCTGTTGCTGTAATAGTTGATATGTTGATAGAAAGAGAGCTTTCTATTGAAGATGAATCCTAGATATTTCCACGTATTTTTCTGGACAAGAATGGGGCCTCCAATGGAAGAGAGATCAAGGGGAGGTGAGGAGAAAAGACTATGTGATCTGTTAAAGTGGAAAACTTCAGTTTTTGAATGTTTAACAATAAGACCAAACTTATCCAGAAGCCTGGTCATTACATTGTAACTACAAAAGAGATAAGAGTTAGAACAAATGAGAGATTTGTCCTAAGAAATGAAAAGTCCATCATCCACAAACAAAATGATAGAAACTGGAATGTTAAAATTTTTTAGATGGTTTTCTAGAATATAAAGAAAAGGGGAAAGATAAAGAGCAGATAAAATAGGAGATAGAGCAGACCCTTGTCTAACTCCAACATTTACTTCAAATATGGAAGACAAAAAGTTGTTCCACACATAGTTGGTTTTCCTATTGGTGAGATAATTGGCAAAGAACTTGACTATGTAACTGTCTAAGCCTGCTTTCTGGAGGATACAAGTAAGGAAATGATGATTAAGAGATGGGAAAAATTGCGTAATGTCAAATGCTAAGGTGCTGGTAGAAAGATTCTTGACCCAGCCCGAGCAAATGATATATGTAAGAGCTACTCCCACATCAGTGGTAGACTTGAACTTCAATCGTCCTAATTGACTTGGATAAATGAAGTCATTTGCCATGACCTGGAATTGGAGCCTCTTTCCAATGACTTTTTCAATAATTTTGCCCAACGTATTGAGGAGCATGATAGAACAGAAGGATTTAGGGTAATTGTATAATTGCTTGTTAGATTTAGGGATGACCACTGTTGACGATTTCTTGAAGTGACTTGGCCAGTACCCTAGATTAATATAAGCATTCGTGATGTTAATAATGTTGCTAAAGCATTTGTCTTACTTGAGAATGGTCTTGAGATGGTTCTACGACAGTTTGTTTGGCCTAGGTGTTGAAGAGCTGTTGCAGTTGTCGATAGCATACTTGAACTCTTCCTTGGAGAAGGGATTCCAAAGCAATTTCAGTTTGTTTTTGATCTTGTCTAGAACCCTAATGTCAATGTGACGATTGAGAGCAGTGTTAAAAGTAGAGTGGAGAGTGTTCCACAAAGAGTCAAGAGTGAGGTATGGTTGATTGTTGTACTTGATGGCTTCAATGGCTGGTAATTTGCATTTATTGACCTAGCTCATTAGTTCCCAAGGGCCTCGGCTTTTGTTGGCTATCTCTTGGATTTTAGTGTTGAAAAAGGTTTGTTTAGTGGATTTGACCAGTCTTTTAAAAGACTTCCAATCCTTGATACTTCTTGTTGTTCTATACTCATTTAAAGCCTAGTTGTACTCTTTGTTCCACCATTGCTTGGAGTGTTTTGTTATTCTGATATGTTTGGCATTCTTTTCCCATGCCCAATCAATTCTCAACCCAAATAAATTGACTAAATTCTCTAATTTGACATTATCCATTAAGTTTGAGGTGTTAAGGTTTCTGATACTCGCTGATGCTTCTTTAACAAATGCAACTTTTTCTTCACTTCCTTTTGGAATTGAAAGTTTGGATGAGGCAATTAATTCTTCAGTAATAGGAATTGTGATTGTGAGGGGAGCGTAATCAGATGACAAACACTAGTCAGGGTGAATTGAGTGGTTGTTGAGCTTGGTAGATCCACTGTGCAAAAACATAAGATCTATAACTGAGTTAGATTCTCCATCAGTATTAGAGTACTTAGTAGGCATAGGGTTAATCAGTGTCGATAAGTCCATATTGAAAGAGTTAGCTATAATGATAAGATTGTCACTGATAGAAGAAGAGTGCAGAAATGAAGGATCCTATAAACTGTCTCTAATATTGAAATTGTCAGTCATGATAAGCATATTGCTGATATTAGCCTTAGTATCCTTGAGATACTTTAAGGCTGAATGAGAAGAATCTGAGTAGATATTCATAATAAATGAGCAGATATGATTGTTGATGAGTAAAATGTCTTTATGGTAAATAATATTGTTTTGAAGAGAAAAACAAAGAGATAAAAGTCTGATGTTGATGTATACCAAGACTCTAGGAGCATCCAATTGGCTTGAAGGTGCTCTGGTGAACAAAAGCCAGTTAGGATGGTGAGTTGTCCTAACTAGTATTTTGCCTTTTTGATTTGAGGCACTTGATATCATGTAAATGGTGGACCATGGCAGTTCTTGAATGAAAATGATATCAAAATCTGTTTGGGTCTCAAGGATGGTATTGTCAATTAGTGAATTCTTTCAGACATTCTGAGAAAAAACTTTTAAATAGTCACAAATCATTGTTGAGGGTTGTTGTTCATGATTGAATGAATTGATTTGAACCTGTTTTCACAGATCTTAGTGTACTTCTTCTGGTGCCACTCTCTGTTAAATCTATGTTTCCAAAAGGGACATGAGTTTGAGTCTGCTTGATGGTCGCCTCAACAGTTAGAACATTTGAATGAATGAGGACACAGTTTGCCTTGAAACAAAGAAAGGTGAGGGGGGTTCGTCTTTGGGTTAGCTTTGTAACACCAGCCAAACTCACAATGATTTTCAGATTTGTGAGGCCCGTTACACTTGATACATTTGGCTCCTTAGATTCTACATGAGAATATGGAGTGACCTCATTTCCAGCAATTTTTACATTGTGGAACCTCAGGGTTCATGTTAGCACTTCTAACAGTTGCGATGAACCTACTGACATTGAAACACCAGTTAATAAGAGACTTGGCTCTACTACCACTTTGGACGTTCCATATATCGATCCAAATAATTGCCATGTTCAATTTAGAAGACACTTTGGTAACATGCAGTTTGAATGTAAGAGTAATATTGTCAAAAATTTGATTTTGCTTGATGATATTCTCAACATTGTTTGGAGTGAGGCAATCTTGGGCATTGCCATGAGGGAAGAAAGAAACACTTATAATCTTAAGATAAGATTTTGATTGTGGTAGTCAGGAAACCTCAACTTGGAGAGCATCAATATTATTGGAACTCTTGACATAATTCTTAATAATCAGTAAATCCAACTGGAAAGACACTTTATTAGTGACAATCGTTATACTTAAGAGGTCAGAGTAGATGAAGTCTACAAGAACCTCAGATTTTGTATTTCTGAGAGACCTGTTGATGTTAGATACATATACTAAGGAGTTCTTCATGAAGTTGGAAATATTGTCATTACCCATGGGAATGATGACTTGCTTTCTAGAAGGACCCTTTGTGGTCATCTGGATATGAGGTTTGGGTTTGAGATTGCTTTTGACTATGTTGTTGATTTGATTGATTTTTTTAGTATTAATAGAGGGGTATGCTTCCTTGATCTTGATGATCTTAAATGTACTGATGTTCTGTTTTGATGCCTGAGCATATGATTTGGGCACCAGTTTAGAGTTGTCATCCGATTTGTTAGTCTTGAAGTATTTTGAGATAGCATTGACTTCCTTCTGAGATTTCGTAGGGATAGGTGGAGGAAAGCATTCTATTTGTGCAGGCTTAGGCTGGTTGACCTTTTTATTGTTCTTACCAATAGCTGGTTGGACTTTCGGAGTAAATTTGGCGGAAATTTTCTTTCTAAGTGAGTTAGAGTGATTGTCCACATAGAGAGAGTCCCAGTTAGCATTATAAACCAAAGAAATAAAATTCCAAGTAGCCTCACCAATACCTTTGAAATCTTCAAGATCATTTGACTTTGAAGACTCGTTCTTCTTGTTGGATATGTACTTAGCCATAAAGTTGAGAGAGTCCTTAATGTTCTTTGTATCTGAACTCAAATGTTTGATAGATCCGTAAAGTGAAATAGCATGGAGACCTCCATCCCAGAGTTCTGGTTCAGTGGGCACATAAAAGTCATATGGAAGCTGTATGTTGATGATATCTTCATCCTCATTATGCATAGCAGGGCCACATTGAGAGTTAAATTGTTGTTCTTTATTAAGAACACATTGGGGGTTTGATTTGGATGCATTGAGGCTATTGCCTTGAAGCCTTGTGTTGGTTTGTTGTTCAGCTGCCTTACTGACTCAAAGTGCCTTTTCTTGTTCATCCTCATAGAACAAGGTAGATAAATTATCATCTATGATTTCATTGATATCCATGCCATTGTTGATAGTTATCCTATTATGATAGGCAACAGAGGACATTGTAGAGGACATTGACAAGTCTCTAGATGTGTTCTTATTAGTAAAGGAGTTTCTACCCCTCACCTTGTCATAATTGTCAGGATAAGATCCTGAGGAAAGGTCCATCCCTGTATTGCTTGCAGAGGACACAGTTGGTAGTTCAAAAGTAAGTGTTGGGAGCATGTTTGTCATAGTAAAAGAAAATTTATTCCCTAGGTCTCTTATGGGCACTACCATGCAAGATAATGGTACAAGAGAAAGAAGGAATAACTTTAGTCAGTTACAAGGATCCCAAATCATTAATAGCCTATTGAAATAGACTAGATAATACCTATGAAAATTCTCTTATCAATTAAGACACTGTATTTATAGTAGATGCTAGTATTAAAAATAACATTGCTTTCTCAATTTCACACATTCATAAGAACCAAGAAATCATCACCAAATTTATTCATTATAATATAAATGTAACTTTTACTAAAGCTGAATTATTCACTATTAGATGTAGCATCAGTTATATTATACAATTGCAAAATATACATTGAATAGTTGTTATTATAGGTGTTATTCTAAAAGCAAAATAGATTTTTGACTTATTTGTTCACCCACATCAACTCCACTCTATTATTATATCAAGAAATCTCAAAGAATTCTTCACTATGAATTCTGACAATTTTATCAACTTTTAGGATTGCTTTGACAGTATTAAATAGTCTTTCCATCTATTAGTTAACAAAGAGTTGAAATGTTTCAAGATTGATTTAGTATTTCTGAGCAAATTATCATAAGAGTTCAGTAGAGAAGAAGATTACAATTTTATTGTCTGCAAATGGTAGATGTATTTCCAAGCCTTAGAATACAAAGAAAGGAATTTTCTTAACCTCAATAACAATGATAACCAACCTATCCAGCCAGCTTACACTAAAGGTAGCATATAACTTAAACACTTCAGGTTGTTGAATTCATTGTATGCTTATATTACTAAACTAGTCACTAACTATACACTAATTAGCAGATATGAGCTTAGATTCTTCTCAAAGAATCTATGGCTTGTTTATACAGAAAATATCCTATCAAAACAAGAAGGTACATTCTTTACAAGTGCTCATAGTATAAAAAGTCTTGAAATTCAAAGAGAGAATCTCTAAAGAATATTCTCAATTTCCTAGAGTTCAATTCTAGAGTTTTCTGCTTTCAGGAGAACATTACTTAGCTAGTAAGCTTTATAGTTATTAATTTTTTCTTTTTGTTCTTATTTAAGTAGTTACATTTGTAATTATCATGGTTCATTACTGTGTTCTATGTGATAAATTGCTGATTCAAAAAAAAGTGTAATGTGATGTTACAGTAACATAATCATATGGTACAATGAAAGAATATAAGAGTTTTAGAAGAGTGTTATTATACTATATGTTAATAATATATATATATAATACACATTATCCTGAAAGTAGGTTAGTATCTGTATAGTATAAACTACTAGCTTAGCATATATAAAGATAGATACATTGTACTTGGAACTTGATTGAGTTTTCTTGTGCCACTTAATACAAGAGTGTTTTCTATTTTACTCTGAGAATTAAGTTATAATACAATAGATAAGGTAAGCCTATAGTTAGATATAATGCTTATTATATAAGAAATATTAGACTAAGTGCAAACTATAGCATATATAAGAGAGCCAATAAGTTATTGATATATTATAATATCAGCTTTAGACTTTGTAGATCGAAACCATCAGAAAGTGGTAAGATGTTATAATCAATGCTTTATGTTTCACAGGTGGTTTGCTTATAGACAACAGGTATTGGGGTTTCTTCTATATAACTTAATAATCAGCTGCACTATGCATTACCCACATGTATGATCAGTCAGTGCCTCATATAGTAGTCAAGGCCTCATTATATTTTCCTTTCCATTTTCTCATATACTGGCATATGCATTACTTATAGTCATAGGTATATATAGTTGTAGATTACTACTCTGTATCCTTACACTTTACTAATTGACTTTATCCCTTACTCTTATTCAAGTCTTTGTCTAAGTTACAATCTGAGCTAAGCTTAAAGGTTGAAATATAAGATATGTTATTACCAATATTATAAGAAGATATTAGTTTTAGTTGATTTTCAAAATAATCTAGTTTTTAGTGATCCTTGGATATAAGAGATATATATTTATAGAGTTAGCAAGAGTTTAGTAAGAATAGAAGATAAGTAGTATTAGTAGTAGTTCAACTTATGTAAAAATTTTACATCAACTATCTAACTAAAACTACTGATTGTAGACTATATGTTTACTAAGTAGAATGCTTTGTAATGCTTTATCTTACTTAAAACACCAGCTATTAAGTGATAGAAGTAGAAGCAGAAGAGCTTAGAATATTTTTAAGCCAAGAAATAAAACAGAAACAACTAAATAAGACTTGACTAAGGTTTTTGGTCAGAATATCAACAGGATTCTTTTTTATCAATATAATATGGCTTAACTTGTTTATCCTCAATTAGATTTCTGATGTAGTGATAGCAAATATTAATATATTTGGAATACTTCTCTTGTATAGGGTTAGATTTCTAGAAAAGTAAGCCAAAGTTATCACTATAGATATAAAATATTAGAATATTAAAACTGACCTTATTGAGAAGATTTCTCATTTAGATAAGCTGATGGCCATAATCAGAAAGGACCATATATTCAGCCTTAGTTAAAGACAGGGCTATTATCTTTTGGTAGTAGCTTATTTAGGATATTACTTTATGAGTTATGAGAGAGTAAAGTAACCAGTTACAGATTTACATAATTCTAGATCTTGTGCCCAGTCTAAATCAGAGTATGCTATAACAGACTTATTGCTAAGTCCATTATAAGATTTGCCATCTGTTGGGCAAGTTTAACTACAGCAAATTCTATATTAGGACATAAGCCAATTATTTACTGATACTTTTGACAGAAATTGGGGTCTTATTGGTTATTATTAGGTTTAAACATATAGCCTAATAGTAGTGGAGTACTTTTTAGATTGGTTGTTATATTGAAGTATACTAGAACTTTGTTCAAGTACTTAGATTGGTCTACAAAGATTTTTTAATCCTTGCAGTTATGACTTATGTGCATTCTAGGAAACTCTTTAGTTTCTCCAAGGTCACAGTATTCCTATTTTGTCATAAATCTTCACTTTAACTCTAAGAGGAGTGGGAAATATTTTTCTACTCATTCTTCTTTATTTTTTTTTCTTATAAGTTTTCATCTCTTACGTCTATTTTAGAGTCTAAAAAGTCCATAGTAAAGATTAAAGAAGATAATAATGTTAACTCTAATGTTAAGATACAATCACTTAGTCCTTAATAATCTTTTCAACCTGCTTTGCAGACACTACAAGAAGGTCCTAAATTGAGGAGATCTAAGTATCAAACTTAGATACCCTTTAGAGAAGGAAATATTTATAAAAAACAAGAACATTCTACCAATATCCTTTATAGTAGTTAAAGAGAAGGTTTTTCAAATCCCAACATGGCTCATAATAGACATGAAAATGCTTGTTAGGAATCATAAAGAATTCATCAGAATATATAACAATTTTCTGATAATCCACTATTTAGAATAGTAAAAGTAAAAAAGTTGATTATCTCTATAACTCATTTGATAATATTATTGAGATAAATGAGATCCTATATAATATCCAGTATGTTACAATTAAAGACTCAAAGTATTAAGTCAATAAAAGAATCTTATATTAGGATTAATACAAGAGAACTCAATAGAGTTCCAGTTATAGAGTGTCTATCTTATATACACTTGGCTAATAGTTTATACTATACTGAACCTAGCCTACTCTAAAGGATATGTATACTATATGTATACTATATACTATTGACATATGATTATTGTTTTGAAATCTTTTATGTTTTTCTATGACATATAATTATATAACTATAATCTGTGACTATATCATGTGTTATATGATAGATATATGATACTATGTCATATTGTGTGATAGTTTATGACATTACACTAATCCTAACCCTAAGTTCAAAATAAGAAAATAAAATAAGATAAAATAAAATAAAAATAAATAAAGTTCACTACCTTCAACTCTAGTATAATAGAAAGGTAAATATCCAATTATTATTGATAATAATAAAAGTAGAATAGATACTCCACCTCTTGTAGGTAAATCAGCTGAGCTAGGTAAATCAGCTGAGCTAGCTATTACTAACTACTTAGTACATCTTGTAAAAGAAGAAATAATAGAGCAAATTTGCTTTCTTTTAGCACAATGTATAGCAAAGTCTTGTCTAATTTCCAAAAGTCTTGAAGATATCATTAAATTGCCAAGTAACATTCAAAAAAAGTAGCTTAAGTTTTGTCTTAAGAAGTTAAAATTACTTAAAGATAGAAATGTTTATGAAGTTATGGATCTTCTTAAGAGAAGAAAAGTAATTAAAAATTGCTAGATATTTAACATTAAGTTTGATAATCATTACAAATCTTAGCTTGTTGTAAAAGAATTTTCTTAGGCTAAAGAAATTGACTTTGATGAATTATTCTCTCTGGTTGTCTGCTATGAGATATTATGTCTATTTCTAGCTGTTGCTATCCTTGAAGATTGGAATATCTATAGTGTTAATATAAAAACTGCCTACTTTTATAATGTTGGCTTATCTTGGTAGCAAACTATAACTAAGTTAATATTAGTCCTAGAATTTAAGCAATGTAAATTTAATACTAATGTGTATTACTTTATTGATGAAGAGACTAGAGAGCTTGTTATAATAATAGGTACTAAAGCAGATCTATTTTTTCTAAAAGAGTCAGTGACAATTCTATTTCTAAACTTATTTTGTCCAATAACCAACTGTACAATTTGCATTCTTTTGCATGGGAATCAGTGTATTTAGGAAAAATTTCCTTACTAAAGATAGCATGTATGAAGTAGAAAATAATACTTCCTTGTATATGGTATATAAAGCAATAACTATTGTTTTTATATCTGATGAATATCATTAATTCAAAATGTAGTGCAAGTTTATTGGCACAAAATTCACTGGAGAGAAATACATAGGCTCCATAGCTAAAGACATAGAAGTGTAATATTTTGAGTTTATTATCCAAGAAGATTTCCTGAGGTGTTTTTTATCTGAGATATCTAACAGGTATACAATTGTATATATGAGCTGTAGTTGTAATTGCAAACTCTTATCAAAAATTTAGTAGGCATGCTTTAAGTTGTATTGACTACATATTTTTAAGCAAGGTACAGTTCAATTGTTCAGTATGACCATTCTGTTAATATATATGTAAAGTACTAATCTCATAGATAATCTCTTGCTCTCTTAGAAAGGACTGTAATTCTGATGTTACATATTTTTCTCCAATGTTAGTGTACAATCTCTTCACAGGATGGGAAGTAGTATTTGACTATATCCAGAAAATTGACTTAATTGTTTCTGTAGCTTCAGACTTTTTGTATAAAAAAGCAATGTTACAACAGAAGGAATAGTTATTAAGGAATGTAATCACCTACCTATACTTTGAATAAGACAAGGTGAAAAGCTCAAGAAGATCTGAGTAAATCAATTCTAGAGGCTCACTGGAGCAAACAGAGTTCTCAAGGAAACTGTGTTGGTATATCTTTTCAAGAATACAATCATAGTAGATATGTTTTCATGCTGGGAAATAGATTTTCTTTATATCTTCAACATTGTCAAGGATATAGCACATGACTCTATTAAAGCATGTTCAAAATGATGATGCAAAGTTTCAAAGTTTAGGAGTTTTATTGCAAGACTCACAGGATTAGGAACATTATGCTTGAGAATGTAAGTTCTCACAATTTGGATGTTGTCCCAAAGGTTAGAAGTAGCTGATAGAATAGTATTATCAAACTTATCACAAAAAGTAAAACTACTTTTATTGCCTTCTACTCTCAATCCAGACTGAAAAATTTGTTTAGTAGAGAGAAGATGCATCTGCATGTTAGAGATATAATATACTGGCCATAGTTTTGACACAGCAACTTTAGTAGTCTCTTTCTTAGGGTCAAAGATTTCATGTTCAATCAGAACAGTGCTAGAAACAACCATAAATAGTAGTGCTTTTAAGTTTGTAGTCTCAACTCAACCATAATCACCCTAAGTCATATCAACAAAGTCAGACTCAAATGGAGTAAAGTGGGTGGAGACATCAGAATCCAAGAACCATTCATCTTTTTAAAAGCTATCATGAGGTGCTTGAAACATAGTGTTTTCTCATATTTGGAGAGATTCATAGTAATGGGTGAGTCAGGTAGAACAAATTTATTTTGACTGGAGGCCATACATGCATGGTTAATTCTACTTGACCCTATGAAGTTTTCTATTGCAATAGCTACATTGATTACATAATTAGGAACATGTCCTTCTTTTAATAGAGTATATTCACACTGCTTTGCTTACTGTCTTTGTTTCTTACAACACTAGTATATCCTTACTTCTCCAAACACCAAGTCATAAGGTTCTGTAGTTGTTAAATTATTACTGTCAGGACATTATTCATCATCATTATTTTAAGTGTGCTTAACAACTTTCTCAACATGGTGAAATCATTAAACAAGTGTGCAGTGGAGTTCAAGGGAACAATGTATTAATTTGCGGATTCAAAATCACTGTGTGCATTTATCTCATAGCATGTCCTATTCATCAGCCT